>OAWR01000109.1_pt1 | contig 26288 bp, 19 predicted proteins | sample 1476931 | NCBI WGS metagenome assembly OAWR01 (sample SAMEA2580242, study PRJEB22360) | human gut metagenome | biome: human gut; feature: human-associated habitat; material: faeces | place: Denmark | collected 2008/2010 | reverse complement strand
CTCTAGTTGTCTCAGCCAACTCATTAACAGCCGTAGCTTGTATATGATTGGCGGTTTCAGTGTAGCTATTTGCACTGGTATTATAAGTAACCGGTACAGTCGTTGTTGTCGTTGTTGATGAATACTGATTCCTACGGTAACTATCCGGTGTCACTGGACGCTCGCCTTCATTGAAGACGCTAAAAGTCTGTGTCAGATAATGAATATTGTTATTCGTATCAATCAACTCAAAGGTCATTTTATGAATACCAGTCGTTTGCTCTGCCAAATGGTAGGCACTCAAACCAGCATTGACCTCATCCAAAGTTCCTTCAACAAAGTAGCTATGATGAATTTGTTTGCCATCAAGGACTAGATTAAGGCCCTTAATCTTCTTACCTTCCATCTTGTTAACATCAAAGTTGACGTTAAAGATTTCACCACGTGCTAAATAAAGAATGTCTGTATTCCCTGTAACAGCAGGTTGATCTTCAAGAAGCGCTCCAGTACTGTCTCGTTTTGGAACAACGGAATATACTTCAGAAGTGATTGGAGTCGCTAAGATTTCTGAGATGAGTCCATCCGTAAAGGTTACCTCTGACGAATAGGTCAAACTCTCACTTTGCAACATAGAAACCACTTCAGAAGTTTTAAAGACCTCAGAAGTTGATGATGAATCTTTCCAGCCAACCGTAAGGACAGTTAAGCTATCTTCTGAATTATTATTTAACTGACTCGTTTCTGGAGCCGTAGATGCAAGAGAGCTTGCAGTACTTGCAGACTCAGAAGCGACTTCAGAAGTTGCAATAGCTTGGCTAGTAGGAGTCGCACTTACAGATGTCGTATGAGAATCCAGTGAAGAATACTCTGATTTTTCAATAACTGCATGTGTATTTCCAGCAAGTTCAGATGTATATAGGGTGCTTTCACTCTTATACATTGAAGTCACAGCTTGAGACTCTGCAGTCGCTGTAGCCTCACGAGACTTATCATAAGTAAGCACAATATTTGGTTTTGCTTGTTCAGAATCAGATGTTGGGTTTGCATCTCCTCGTTCAGATGCCGCTACTGATCGATCCTCACCAAAAGCCTGGGCACGAGCCTCTTCTGAATGAGGTGTCGTCGTAGAAACGCTAGTCTCCACGATATCAACTTGAGAATGTACCTCAAGAAGCCCCTCATCTGTCTCACTTGAAGAGACAACCATCAGTGACGTTGAGGTCACTACTGAACTTACTTGACTCGCTGGCTCTGCCTTAGCTCCTACTGAAGAAAGATCAGCCTGAGGAGCAACTGGAGCCGGTGCCTCACTATTAACATAATCTATTTTAGCTTCATCAGGTTTTACCTGAACCTCATCTGCTTTACCTGTTTGAAGCGTAAAGCTAGATAAAATCAAAGCAGCAAAAGTTGTATAGAAAACTTTTTTCTTAGCTATTTCCATTCACCTCCTCATTTTTTAGATGGCCTCATTTACTAATATTATAGACTTTTTTTTTACTTTCTGTCAAATTAGTTTTATTAAAAAACGCTATAATATCAAGGTTTTACACGTGTCAGACATCCCTTAACTTTCTCATTTTCAAGGTGCTAAATATTAGTTTCATCTTATTTTTTATTGTCAAATCGCTGAATTACTTTGATTATCAAATAATCTAAATTTTGAAGCTTCAACTAATTGTCACAATTTTTATAGCTTTTAAATAACAAAAAATCCTGCTCTCGGCAGAATTTTTAGATTTCTTTTTCAACTTCGTCAATACACCAAGCAATTAGTTCCTCTAAGCGAGCAATATCCTCAGTCATATGAAGATAGCCCATGACTGCTTCGAAGCCTGTTGACATTTTGTAGGTAATGACATCTGTATTTTTAGCCTTGGTATGACTATTCGCATTACGACCTCGTTTATAGATATCTAGCTCTTTTTCAGTCAAAAGCTCTTGCTCTAGCATTTTTTCAATGAGACTAGCCTGCGCCTTTGCCGACACATAGCGTGTAGCTAGACGGTGCAATTGATTTGGCTTGGTCTGACCTTGAAAAATCAGGTGACGGCGAATGTACAAGGAATAAACAGCATCTCCCTCAAAAGCGAGAGCAATACCATTAATAAGGTTGACATCAAGGTTGGTATTCACATTATTCTCCCCACTTTTCATCTAAGTCAGAAGTGTGAAAGTCCATAACACTAATATGTAACTCTTCACCTATACTCTTACAATATCTAATATATTTTTTGGCCTCATTTATAGACATTTTTTTAGTCCCTGGATAAATAAAAATTACATATAGCATGCCCTTCTCACCACTTTCCTGTTTTAGGAAATAATTCAGTCTAGAAGTAAATTTTTTTGCTATTTGATCCGCACGATGAGTATCTATTTCCAGAATAATGGTATACTCTGATGAACTACCAAATATATCAACCCTATCTTGAGCATTACCTAATAGGTTTTTCTCTGTTTGCCACGTTATATCTTCTATTTGTTCAAGACTATTTTTGAGTTTTTCTTGTAATGATTTTACCATCATAGTCTTCTTTTTTTGATGATAGGATCTAGACTCCTTATCTAGATTATTTAAAACACTTAAATCAACCTCCAATTTAGAAAAATCAGTCTGACTAGCAAAATTATATATGTTTTGTCTTATTTCTTCCATTTTCTTATCCCTAGTTACGTGTCCACCTCACACCATCCTTGGTATCAAGAAGTTTGATACCTTGAGCAGCTAACTCATCGCGAATGCGGTCTGCTGTCGCAAAGTCCTTGTTGGCACGCGCCGCTTGACGCCCTTCAATGAGTTTTTCGATATCTTCATCAAGGACTTCTTCTTCAAAAACAATACCGAAGACTTGGAGCATTTTTTCAAAAGCATCCTTAACGGTTTGGTCATAATTGCCTGAATTAATCCATTTGGCCATGTCAAACAGAACAGTCACACCATTCGCTGTATTAAAGTCATCATCCATTGCTGTCTGGAAGGCTTCAAGATAAGTTTGCAACTCATCTTGATTCATCTGATCTGTCAAGGGAAGACTGTAGGTGTTTTTCAAATACTTAAGATTGACTTCAGCATCATGAATAGCTTTTTCAGTAAAGTTAATTGGCTTACGGTACTGTTGTGTTGCTAGGAAGAAGCGAAGCACTTGACCATCGACTGTCTTAAGCATATCATGAACCGTTACAAAGTTACCTAAGGATTTTGACATTTTCTCATTGTCCACATTGACAAAACCGTTGTGCATCCAGTAGTTGGCGAAGGTCTTGCCAGTTTTGGCTTCTGATTGAGCAATTTCATTGGTATGGTGTGGAAACTCAAGGTCTGCCCCTCCACCATGGATGTCGATGGTATCTCCAAGGATTTCAGTCGCCATAACTGAACATTCGATGTGCCAACCAGGACGACCAGGTCCCCACGGGCTGTCCCAAGAAACTTCTCCCTCTTTGGCAGCTTTCCAAAGGGCAAAATCCAGAGGATTCTCCTTACGTTCTGTTTCAGCATCCGTACGTCCGCTTGCACCAATTTCAAGATCTTCCAAAGTCTTGTTAGCTAATTTAGCATAGTTGTTTGACTTAGCTACTCGGAAGTAAACATCACCTTCAGAGACATAGGCAAAACCTTTGTCAACCAAGGTTGACACAAATGCAATGATTTCATCCATGTAGTTAATAACACGAGGATTTTGTGTCGCTGGTTTAATGCCAAGCTGTGCAGTATCTTCCATAAAAGCCGCGATAAACTTGTCCGACAATTCTTTAGTTGAAATGCCAGCTTCATTGGCTGCCTTGATAATCTTATCATCTACATCCGTAAAGTTAGAAATATAGTTGACTGTGTAGCCACAATACTCAAAATAACGACGAATAGTATCAAAAGCTACTGCTGAACGGGCATTTCCGATATGAATATAATTGTAAACCGTTGGTCCGCAGACATACATATTGACAACATTTTCTGTCAAAGGTACAAAATCACGGAGCGAACGTGTCATCGTATCATAAATTTTAATCACTAGAGATTCCTTTCAATTAACTGGAAACTATTTTTTATTCTTGATATGGTTTAGGTATAAACACAAGAGTATCACAAGAATGATAATCCATATAGCCGCAACCAGCTGACCTTGAGCCAAGAGAGATATAGCTGAAAGGAAACTCCCAACTATATAGAAGACCAAAAAAGGATTGTTTTTGAATAAATTTTTCATAACTCAAGTATTACTTGTGACGTTGCTTAAAAACAAGACCACCCCATAAAAGAGCAATGCAAAACCACAAGGCTGCCATGCTATAGTCTGCTCTATGTAAAGCAATGTAAACAAGGGCAAGAGGGCCCACGACCGTCAATCGAGTCACCTTTGAACTAAAAAGTTTCATCGTTTCCTTTCCTTATAGCCGTGATGAGTGGAAGCTAGCTGCTTTTAGAAGGTCATCTAGTTTTTCGCTATAGTATTCACGACCTTCTTCAATATCGTGGATAACTTCTTCGTCCTTTTGACCATGAACACGCACAACCTTAGCAGGAACACCAACGACTGTAACATCTTCTGGGACATCCGCAACAACCACAGCTGCCGCACCGACCTTAGAATTCTTTCCAATCTCGATAGGGCCTATGACCTGAGCATGGGCTGAAACCAAGGCACCCTCACGAACGGTTGGGTGACGTTTTCCGACATCTTTACCAGTACCACCTAAAGTGACACCGTGGTAAAGCATAGCACCCTTCTCCACAACAGCTGTCTCACCAATGACAAGGCCTGAGCCATGGTCAATGAAAACACCTTCAGCAATCTGAGCCCCTGGGTGAATCTCGATTTGAGTCCAGAAGCGCCAAAATTGACTATGCATACGAGCTAAAAGTCGGCAATGGTGGCGCCAGAGAAAATGTGAGATACGATGAGCTGCCAAAGCCTTTAGACCAGGATAGGTTAAAAGAACCTCCAAACTTGTCCGAGCCGCTGGGTCATTTTTCTTTACAATATCAATACTTTCTTTCCACCACCCCATATAGGTCACTCCTTATATCATTATTGTTTACTGTGGCCTTATTATCTTTTCAGAGATTTGATAATACTAGGACTACTTACTATCATCCTCAAAATAAGACCAATCCACTAACTCAGGCTGCTCATCAAAAGGATTGATGACAATACCTTGAACCTTATCCAACTCATTTTCACCTGTTGAAGGCTTATAAATTTCTGACAACGGCCACTGTAGAATAGTTCCCTTGGCCTTACGGAAAGGAAGTCCAAAAGTCTCGTTTCCGTACCATTTGGCAAAGCTCGTCAAGTTCGTAAATACAGGCACATAGCTCTGTCCCTCTGCATTAGACATGGTTGCAAAGAAACGATCTTCTTGTCCATCCGTCTCACGCTTATGAACAAAGGCCGGAACAAGATAAATCTTGTCTTTAGGGGTTGCCTTTTGATTTTCCTCACTCAAAAGATTATTAAGAGTCTGAGTAAAGTAGTTGATAAATTGAATCAATTCACTGCTTGCAAAAAGAGTGGTGTTCGAAAAATCACCATCGGATTTAAGATTGAAAGCAAGGCCAAAAAGTCCTGCCTCAACGAGCTGCGATAGAATATCTAAACTTGAACGTTTTACCCATGCTTGTTCTCGAGCACTCTCTTGAGTATCTTTAAAGGCTTGCAAATCCTGCTCGCTTGTAAAGACAGGAACAACCTTCTTCCCTTCTACTTCAACCGCATAGAGGTCTTGGGCCGCCAATACTGGAGTACGTTGCAGGTGATTAACCAAAGCCAGACTAGTCAAAAAATGGTCTGGTTCTGTTAAAAATTCTCTCAAGGTTTCATCAAAGACTTGCAATTCTTGATTTTCTGTCATTCTTCTGTTTGTTCTTTCGTTTCTGATTGATCAAATTTTTTCGGTGCTTCCCCACTTTCCTTATGGTGGCGTGGTTTATGATGAGAACGACGGCGATGACGAGACTCTCCTCCATTTTCTCCGTCCTCAATTTTTTCAGGTTTTGGAAGCAGGGTCTTAATTGAAGCATCAACACGGCCTTTTTCATCGATTTTGATGATTTTAACAGTTACCATATCCCCAACCTTAACCACATCTTCGACATGCTCTGTACGTTTCCAAGATAATTCTGAAATGTGGACTAAAGCATCGGTTTTATTGAATAGGTGAACAAAGGCACCAAACTTTTCAATACGCACAACTGGTACTGTGTAAACCTCACCAACCTTAGCTTCACGCACAAGGTCGGAGATGATTGTTTTGGCACGGTCAATAGCATCCTGATCACTAGAGAAAATCTGAACAAGTCCTTCTTCATCAATATCAATTGTGACACCTGTCTCAGCGATAATCTTATCAATGGTTTCACCACCCTTACCGATGACAACCTTAATCTTGTCAACAGGAATCTGAATACTGTCAATCTTAGGAGCCGTTGGTGCCAATTCTGGACGTGGCTCAGCAATCGTTGACTCAATAACATCAAGAATCTCAAAACGAGCCACCTTGGCTTGAGCTAAAGCTTCCTCAAGAATAGCAGGTGTAATCCCCGAAATCTTAATATCCATCTGAAGAGCTGTAATTCCTTGACGTGTACCAGCTACCTTAAAGTCCATATCACCAAAATGATCTTCCAAACCTTGAATGTCGGTTAGGACAGTGTAGTTTGTTCCATCTGAAATAAGACCCATGGCAATCCCTGCAACAGGCGCCTTAATCGGCACCCCACCTGCCATAAGAGCCAAAGTGCCTGCACAAATAGAAGCCTGTGAAGAAGAACCATTTGACTCCAAGACTTCGGCTACCAAACGGATAGCATAAGGAAACTCTTCAACGCTTGGGAGAACTTGAGCAAGGGCACGCTCACCCAAAGCTCCATGACCAATTTCACGACGGCCTGGCGCACCGTAACGCCCTGTTTCACCTACTGAATACTGAGGAAAATTGTAGTGGTGAAGGAAACGTTTCTTGTATTCTGGGTCCAAACCATCAACAAGTTGTGTATCACTCATAGGAGCCAAGGTCAAGACTGATAAAGCCTGGGTTTGCCCACGTGTAAAGAGACCTGATCCATGAACCTTTGGCAGAAAGTCAATCTCTGCGTCCAAAGGACGAATTTCGTCCACACGACGACCATCGGGACGGACCTTGTCTTCGGTAATGAGACGACGCACTTCAGCATGTTCCATCTGTTCAAGAATTTCTGCCACATCACGTAAGATAGTATCTTTATCGTCATCTTCTGCAAAGCGTTCTTGATAAGAAGCGAGAACCTCTTCTTTAACAGCCTGGGTTACTGCTTCACGCGCTAATTTTTCTTCCACCTGAACAGCCTTAGCTAACTGATCATAATAAGCTGTTTCAATTTCAGCCTTCAAATCAGCATCAACTTGGAGCAGTTCAACCTCAGCCTTCTCCTTACCAACAGCCGCAACAATGTAATTTTGGAAATCAACCAACTCTTGAATAGCTTCATGCCCTTTCAAGAGTGCCTGCAACATAATATCCTCTGATAATTCTTGAGCTCCTGATTCCACCATATTAATGGCTTCCTTGGTCCCTGCCACTGTCAAGTCTAAATGCGAAACTTCTTTATCTGCTGCACTTGGGTTGATGATAAAATCTTCCGCTGCATAAGCTACTTGAACCCCAGCAATCGGACCATTAAAAGGAATATCAGAAATAGAAAGTGCTAAAGAACTCCCAAACATAGCTGCCATTGGCGCACTAGCATTTTCATCATAAGAGAGAACAGTGTTAATGACTTGCACTTCGTTACGAAAGCCCTCCGCAAACATGGGACGAATAGGACGGTCAATAAGACGAGCAGTCAAAGTGGCATCAGTTGAAGGGCGTCCCTCACGCTTGTTAAAACCACCTGGGAACTTTCCAGCCGCATACATTTTCTCTTCATAGTTAACTTGTAAAGGAAAGAAATCTGCCGTTGCCATCTTTTTAGACATGACAGCTGTTGATAATACGGTTGTATCTCCATAACGCACGACAACAGCACCGTTAGCCTGCTTGGCTACCTGTCCCACTTCCACAACAAGCGGGCGTCCTGCAAAGGTCATCTCAAAAGTTTGTTTAGCCATGTTTGATCCCTCTTTTTATCCATAACCAGCCCTACAAAAACGAACTGGTCAACTTTATGTCATTCATTTGATATAACTTCCATTTTACCATATTATAGTCAAAAATGGCAGAGCTTCGGCATAAGTTGTCTCCCAAGCTTTTCTCGGCTCCAGATATTTAGGTGGTTTTGTGATATAATAAACACTCATAAGAGACAGAGGAATGAGTATGAAAAAATTACAACACATCATTATGGTTGCCTTAATCCTAATAGGCTTAGTAACACCTGCCCTAGCACAAGAGCAGACTGATGACTTCAATGTTGCTGCTAAACATGCGATTGCTATCGAATCAACTACAGGGAAAGTCCTCTATGAAAAGGACGCTACCACTCCCGATGGTGTTGCTTCAATGACGAAAATCCTAACAGCCTACATGGTCTATAAAGCTATTGATCAAGGTAAAATTACTTGGGATACTGAAGTAGATATCTCAGATTATCCATTCAACTTAACAGTTGATTCAGAAGTTTCAAACGTCCCACTAGACTCTCGAAAATATACTGTCAAACAACTCTTAGATGCCACCCTCATCAGTAGTGCTAACAGCGCAGCAATTGCTCTAGCTGAAAAGATCTCAGGAACAGAGAGTGCTTTTGTAGATACTATGAAGGCCCAATTAAAGAAATGGGGAATTACTGATGCAAAACTGTACAATGCCTCAGGGCTCAATAATAAGTATCTAGGAGATAACCGTTATCCTGGCTCTAAACCAGATGACGAAAATACCATGAGTGCTCTGGATGTTGCGATTATCGCAGACCACCTCATCAAGGACTATCCCCAAGTACTTGACATCACCAAGCAAGGCGAAGTTGATTTTGAAGGTGACAACAAATTAACCACTCATAACTATATGTTGGAAGGTCAAGACAACTACCGTGAAGGGGTTGATGGACTTAAGACCGGAACAACCGAACTCGCAGGAGCATCCTTTGTTGCTCACTCTAATGAAAATGGCATGAGCTTGATTACAGTGGTTATGAACGCTGACAATGGTGGGGAGGATGAAGCCGCCCGTTTCACAGCTACCAATGACCTCTTAGATTATGTAGTCCAACACTGGAAGATAAATAAACTCAACACTAAGGGACAAATCGTCAAGAAAAATGATATCAAGGTAGCCGATGGAGTCAGTAAGACCGTCTCTGCTAAACTTGAAACAGACCTTACTGTTGTCCAAAAGATAAATAGCCAAAATGACACTGTTAACATCAAAGCAAAAACGGTAACGGCACCTATCAAAAAAGGAGATACCATTGGAACAGCAACCTATGATGATAAAGACCTCGTAGGAACAGGATATATCTCTGATCCACCTCAAGTTGCTGTAACAGCCAACCAGTCCATTAAGAAAAGCTTCTTCTTAAAAGTTTGGTGGAATCATATCGTTAATTTCTTTACCGGAAACAAGTAGGCACTGAACTCCCTTTTGATATCAAAAGGGAGTTTTTTTGCCTTATGAATTAATGATGAAATCATAAAACCTTCTTCTCAACACCTTAAGTTCCTCTCAAAATGTGGTATAATGAATATCCAAAATACACGAAGGAACAAGCCATGAAGAAACTAATTACGCTTATTATGACCTTCTTACTCTGTCTGGGAAGCGTAGCTCCTGCTTTTGCAGCAGAGAAGAAAAAAGGATTTGACGCCGCAGCCAAGCATGCTATCGCTGTAGAAGCAACTACCGGTAAGATTTTATACGAAAAAGATGCCACTACTTCTACAGGAATTGGTTCTATCACCAAACTCCTAACAGCCTATATGGTTTATCAGGCGGTAGACAAGGGAGATCTTAAATGGAACACAAAGGTTAATATTTCCGACTATCCCTTTGAATTGACTGTTAGTGCTGGAGTTTCCAACATCCCATTAGATGCCAGAAAATACACCGTCAAACAACTACTTGACGCAACTCTTATTTCCAGTGCCAATAGTGCATCCATTGCCCTAGCTGAGGAAATCGGAGGAACAGAAAGTAAATTTGTCGACAAAATGAAAGCCCAACTTAAAAAATGGGGAATCACTGATGCTAAAATTGTCAACGCCTCTGGTCTCAATAATTCCTATTTGGGTGATAATATCTATCCAGGTTCTAAATCTGACGAAGAAAACACCATGAGTGCCAAGGATGTTGCTATCATTGCACAACATGTGATTAAAGAATATCCTGAAATTCTCGACATCACTAAAAAAACAGAAGCCAAATTTGATGGTGTTAATAAACTCAAAACCTTTAACTATATGCTTAAGGGGCAACCTAGTTACCGCAAGGGTGTTGATGGCCTCAAAACAGGTACCACTGATTTGGCCGGAGCTGCCTTCGTAGCCCATTCAAATGAAAGTGGTATGAGTATTATCACAGTCATCATAAATGCTGAACATACCGATACGGATGACTACGCCCGTTTTACCGCAACCAATGACCTGCTTAACTATGTGGTCTATCATTGGGAAAGTAAGACCGTTGCCAAGAAAGGGCAAGGCATAGATAAGAGTCAAGCAAATGTCCTTGATGGTAAGTCTAAACAGGTCTCTGCTGTAGCCAAGTCTGACTTTAATATCATCCAAAAAATAGATGACGACAACACTAAACATATTAAAGTCTCCACCAACCAGATTCAAGCCCCTGTCAAATCAGGAGACAAGTTGGGAACAGCTACCTTTGAAGATAATACCCTTGTAGGAGAGGGCTACCTACCGGATCAGAGCATGCCTAGCATGGAACTTGTTGCTGGTAAAGAAGTTAAGAAAAGCTTCTTCCTTAAGGTCTGGTGGAATCACTTTGTCACCTTTGTCAACGAGAAACTTTGACCGTTACAGTCGAGCTTGGCTCGGCTTTTTCTTTTACACCCGCTTTACTGAAGCCTTTACACTCGCTTGACTCCTATTGACACAAAAAGACAGATTACAAGCGCAATCTGTCTTTGTTGTTTAGCCTTTACACTACTGTAAAGGTCAATTTATCTTTAGAGCAGCCAATCTTAAGGGTCTGTCCACTCACTACTTGGCCACCTAGTAAGAGCTCAGACAACTTATCCTCCACTTGAGTTTGAATCACACGACGCAACGGACGAGCACCCATCTCAACATCATAGCCATCTTGAGCTAAATACTTGAGGGCAGCTGGTTGGAATTTCAATTCAATCCCTTTTTCAGCCAAAGCTGATACCAACGGTTTTACCATAATCTTGACAATTTCACGAAGCTGTTCTTCCTCTAGACTATGGAAGACAACCTTCTCATCGATACGGTTGAGAAATTCTGGACGGTAGGCCTTCTTAAGTTCTTCCATGATACGTGCCTGCATGGCTTGATGGTTATGAGAAATGTCTCGAGCACCAAAACCAACAGTTTTGTCATCACGAAGAGCCGTCGCTCCCAAGTTTGAAGTCATGATGATAATGGTATTTGAAAAATCAACTTTACGTCCACGGCTATCTGTCAGAACACCATCATCCAAAACCTGTAAGAGAATATTGAAAATATCAGGATGAGCTTTTTCGACCTCGTCAAAGAGTAGGACTGAGTAAGGCTTATTGCGAACTTTCTCTGTTAATTCACCACCCTCATCATATCCGACATAACCTGGAGGGGCACCATTCAGACGACTAGCCGCAAATTTTTCCATGTATTCTGACATGTCAAAGCGAAGCAAAGCTGACTCATCATCAAAGAGGACTTCTGCCAAAGTCTTAGCCAATTCCGTCTTACCAACACCAGTAGGTCCAAGGAACATGAAGGAACCAATCGGACGTTTTCCAGTACGAATACCTGACTGGTTACGACGAATAGCACGACTAATCGCTGAAACTGCTTCGTCTTGACCAATAACACGTTTGTGAAGCTCAGCTTCAAGATTCAGGTAACGTTTGCTATCTGCCTGAGTCATCTTCTCAACAGGAATACCTGATAGGCGACTAAGGGTTTGCATAATCTGGTCCGTATCCACCAAAGCTGGTTTTGGTAATTTTGCCTTTTGACTAGCCTTATATTGTTTAATAGCAGCTTTCATATCACCAGCTAAAAGTGCTTCATCCAAAGGCGTTATCTCACGTTTGGCTTCTTTTTTGATACGACCTTGAACAGTTGCACTCGCTTCATCTAGAAGGTCAATAGCCGAATCAGGTAAGTTTTTACTCGTCAAATAACGGTGTGCTGCCTTGACAGCTGTCTCAACGGCTTCATCAGTGATAGTCACACGATGGTAGACTTCATATGACGAACGCAAGCCCTTCAAAATATCAATAGCTTCAGATACGCTTGGTTCTTCAATTGTAATCTTAGCAAAACGACGAGAAAGGGCTGCATCTTTCTCAATATGCTTTTGGTACTCAGCTTGTGTGGTTGCTCCAACCATGTGAAGTGTTCCACGTGCTAGAGCAGGTTTCAAAATATTTGCCGCATCCAAGGTGCTATCAATACCAGAACCAGAGCCAATAATCGTATGCAATTCGTCAATAAAGAGAATGATTTTTCCATCAGCTTCAATCTCATCAATGATTTGATTCATACGCTCTTCGAAATCACCACGAAAACGAGTCCCTGCAACCACACTCATCATATCAAGTTCTAAGATACGCATATCAGCTAATTCGAAAGGTACGTCACCCGAAGCAATACGCTGTGCCAAACCAAGGGCAAGGGCCGTCTTACCAACACCTGCTTCACCTACAAGAACAGGATTATTCTTCGTTTTACGACTCAAGACCTGAATCATGCGTGAAATTTCTTCGTCACGCCCAATGACTGGATCAAGGGCTCCCGATTCTGCTACTGCAGTCAGATCTTTTGTATAATCTGACAGTTCCCCAGTAGAAGATTGAGGAGGCTGCATCATATTAGCAAAATTTCCAGATGCTTTTGCTTTTTTAGGCTTACGCTGGTCATGAATCGCCTTCAAATCTTGCTTACTAAGACCTGCATAACGCTCCAAAGAACGTCGCAAATCAATAATACGAGGCTTGTCACTGTCATCCTTATATTGAAAACCAGCAACTTCAAGGAGACGGCAAACCATCAAATCCTTATGGAGCAAAAAAGCCATCAAAACATGTTCAGAACCCACCTCTACGGCACCAGTCACCTTAGCAATTCCCTCTGCCTCTTGCAGCATAGCCTCTAAAGCATGTGACTGTGCCCGTAAATCAATAATATCTGATTTGGACAACTCTGTTGGACTCTTCTCCAAAGCCAAGACAGCAGCCGTCTCAATTTCTTCCGTACGAATACGGTCTTCAAAATCAGTAAATGTTAGGTAGGCTACAGTTCCTGGAACTTCAAGCATAGCTAGAAGCACATGCCAAGTCTCCAGAAAAGGACTACCAAAGCGCTCTGCTTCAAGCTGAGCACGATGGAAAATGGCTTGCATTTTTCTTGAATATGTCGTCATCTAATTTCCTTTTCTATCCAATCTAAGTAAAAGCGAGCGTAAGATACGCGAACGAATTGTAGCAGCGTCCTCACCGAGAATATCATCACTAGCAGTTGCTAAAATCAAATTCCCCTCACGTTCTGTGATAATTTTTTCATCAAATAGCAACTGAATCAAATCCGTAAAAACCTGTTCGCTGAGCTGATCTGCTAAGTTTTGAAGTAGAGCATTGATTCTGTGATGTTTATCAGAGAATCTGACCTTGACGATACGAATATAACCGCCACCACCACGCTTACTCTCAACGATATAACCACGACTCTCTGTAAAACGTGTCTTAATAACATAGTTAATCTGACTCGGTACAACTTGAAAAGTATCTGCTAAATTCGAACGTTGAATCTCAGCAATCCCAGACTGGCCCAGCAATTCTTTAATATATTCTTCTATACTGTCTGATGTATTTCTTGCCATCTTAATTCCTCCAGTCTAATTTGACTATAACTGACTATTATTATACCAAAAATGTCAGCACATGGGAAACTATAGTCTCAAAAAGCTTTTTAAAGTTGTCATTAGAGGTCATATAAGATACAATAAATAAGACAAAATGAAAAGGCAACCTAGGTATTCTGCTGAAACAACTTGAACAATCGAAGAAGCTAATCCTCATCAGAAAAAGAGCCTTTCACTTTATACCATGGTAATATTCCTCTTACCACTATCGAGAAATACTCACTTCACCTGGGACTTCTCACTAATTTTATTTTCCTATGAAAGGTTATTCATGAAATACATCATTGCATTTTTAATCTCTATGATTCCCCTTGTTGAGCTCCGTGGAGCCGTACCTGTCGCTATTGCCTCAGGTATTCCTTGGTGGCAAGCCCTCATTCTTTGTGTTATCGGGAATATGCTTCCAGTTCCAATTATTTTCTTCTTCGCCCGCAGTGTTCTCGAGTGGGGTGCTGACAAACCTCTTATTGGTGGCTTCTTTACCTGGTGTCTTAAAAAAGGCCACAGTGGGGGGCAAAAGCTTGAAAAAGCCGCTGGAGACAAAGGTATCTTCTGGGCCCTCTTACTCTTTGTGGGTATCCCACTTCCAGGAACAGGAGCTTGGACAGGTACACTGGCAGCATCCATCCTAGATTGGGACTTTAAACGCAGCGTTTTAGCTGTTATGCTTGGAGTTATCCTTGCAGGTATTATCATGGGGACGCTTTCTCTTCTCCTTGGTGTCAATACCTTCGCTCATTAATATTTTTTACGTCTAGGGAATACTCAGACGTTTTCTATTTACGACAAAAAAGAAGCTACGATTACGTAACTTCTTTTCTTTTTATCTAGCAACTAGAATTAGTTGTTAAGAGCTGCTGCCATTGTAGCTGCAACTTCTGATTCAAAGTCGTTAGATGCTTTTTCGATACCTTCACCAACTTCAAAGCGAACAAATTCTACTACTGAAGCATTTACTGATTCAAGGTAAGCTTCAACCGTTTTGCTGTCGTCCATGATGTAAACTTGAGCAAGAAGAGTGTAAGCTTGGTCAACCTTAGTGTTGTCAAGCAAGAAGCGGTCCATTTTACCTGGGATGATTTTATCCCAGATTTTTTCTGGTTTACCTTCAGCAGCCAACTCAGCTTTGATATCTTCTTCAGCTTGAGCAAGAACAGCATCAGTCAATTGAGCTTTAGAACCAAATTTAAGGTGTGGAAGAGCTGGTTTGTTAACCATTGCACGGCTTTCATTATCTTGATCGATTGTGTGGTTAAGTTGTGCCAATTCATCTTTAACAAATTGTTCATCCAATTCAGTGTATGAAAGAACAGTTGGTTTCATTGCAGCGATATGCATTGAGATTTGTTTAGCAAGAGCTTCATCTCCACCTTCAAGAACTGTAACAACACCGATACGTCCACCGTTGTGTTGGTAAGCTCCGAAGTGTTGTGCATCTGTTTTTTCAAGCAAAGCAAAACGACGGAATGAAATTTTTTCACCGATAGTAGCTGTTGCAGATACATATGCAGCTTCAAGAGTTTCACCTGAAGGCATAGTCAAAGCAAGTGCTTCTTCGTTGTTTGCTGGTTTACCCTCAGCGATTACTTTAGCTGTTTCGTTTACCAATTCAACGAATTGAGCATTTTTCGCAACGAAGTCAGTTTCAGCGTTAACTTCAACGACTGCTGCAACATTACCGTGAACATAAACACCAGTCAATCCTTCAGCGGCAACACGGTCAGCTTTCTTAGCTGCTTTAGCCATACCTTTTTCACGAAGCAATTCAATCGCTTTTTCGATATCACCATCAACTTCAACCAATGCTTTTTTAGCGTCCATGACACCAGCACCAGATTTTTCACGCAATTCTTTAACAAGTTTAGCTGTAATTTCTGCCATTTTGTGTTTTCTCCAAATTTATTTTATCAAACTAAGGGGCAGGGCTGAGCCCCGCCCCTTAGGTGTTTGTCTTATTTTTAGTGGGCATCGAGCCCTAACTAACCTTAAAGATTAGTTGTTGTCACCTTCGACAACTTCAACGATTTCTTCGATTGAATCAGCTGCAGCTGCTTCTTGGAAATCTGCAGAAGCATCTTCACCTTGGTTACCTTCGATAATAGCATCAGCCATTTTAGAAGTGATCAATTTAACGGCACGGATAGCGTCATCGTTAGCTGGGATGATTACATCAATCTCATCTGGATCAGCGTTTGTATCAACCATCGCTACAACTGGAATACCAAGTTTTTTAGCTTCTTTAACAGCGATTTGTTCTTTGTGTGGGTCAACGATGTAGATTACATCTGGAATACGAGGCATATCTTCGATACCACCCAAGAATTTTTCAAGACGTGCACGTTGTTTGTTAAGAAGTGCAACTTCTTTCTTAGGAAGAACTTCGAAAGTTCCATCAGCTTCCATTTGTTTGATTTCTTTCAAACGAGCGATACGTTTTTGGATAGTATCCCAGTTTGTAAGAGTACCACCCAACCAACGGTGGTTGATGTAGTATTGACCAGCACGAGTAGCTTCTTCAGCGACTGCTTCAGCTGCTTGTTTTTTAGTACCAACGAACAAGATTACTGCATCGTTAGCTGCTGCTTCACGAACAAATTCGTAAGCTGTATCAGCCATTTTTACAGTTTGTTGCAAGTCGATAACGTGGATTCCGTTACGTTCTGTAAAGATGTATTTAGCCATCTTAGGATTCCAGCGACGAGTTTGGTGACCGAAGTGAACACCAGCCTCAAGAAGTTGTTTCATTGAAATTACTGCCATGAGTATTTCTCCTTAAAAATTGTTTTTTTCCTCTTCTAAGCTTTAGACTTGCAGTCCCACCCTGCGGCAACAAGACCACAATCGGCTTAGAATGAGTATTTGTTACTTTACGCAACTATAGTAGTTTATCAAAAAAAGTGACATTTGACAAGCTATAAAATCAAGCTATCCATTAGCAGAGCACTCCCTCCTTATAAAAGGTAATCGTTTCCTTTGAGATTCGAAAATATTTCGTTTATAATTAGTCTATCAAAAATAGAGGAGGACATTATTTTGTCATTAGTCGGAAAAGAAATTATTGAATTCTCAGCACAAGCTTATCACAATGGAGAATTCATCACTGTTACAGATGAAGATGTTAAAGGAAAATGGGCTGTTTTCTGCTTCTATCCTGCAGATTTTTCATTTGTTTGCCCAACTGAACTCGGCGACCTTCAAGAGCAATATGAAACACTTAAATCTCTTGATGTAGAGGTTTACTCTGTCTCTACAGATACTCACTTTGTTCACAAAGCTTGGCATGATGACTCAGATGTTGTTGGAACTATCACTTATCCTATGATTGGAGATCCTTCACATCTCATCTCTCAAGGTTTTGATGTTCTTGGTCAAGATGGTCTTGCACAACGTGGAACATTCATCGTTGATCCAGATGGCGTTATCCAAATGATGGAAATTAACGCTGATGGTATCGGACGCGACGCAAGCACTCTTATTGATAAAGTTCGTGCTGCTCAATACATTCGCCAACATCCAGGTGAAGTTTGTCCAGCCAAATGGAAAGAAGGAGCTGAAACATTGACTCCTAGCTTGGATCTTGTAGGTAAAATTTAACAACCAGGGGGTATCGTATCCATGGTCTTAGATAAAGAAATCAAGGCTCAATTAGCACAATATTTAAATTTACTAGAATCTGATATTGTATTACAAACCGATTTGGGAGATGACGATAATTCTCGAAAAGTAAAAGAATTTCTAGACGAGATTGTCGCTATGTCTGACCGCATTAGTCTTGAATCAACACATTTAAAACGTCAACCTAGTTTTGGTATTGCACAGAAAGGGCAAAAAAGTCGTGTTATTTTCTCTGGCCTACCGATGGGGCACGAATTTACGTCTTTCATTTTAGCTCTTTTGCAAGTTTCTGGTCGTCCACCAAAAGTTGATGAGGATATTATTGAACGCATCAAAAAGATTGACAAAACTATCAATCTTGAAACTTATGTTTCACTAACATGCCATAATTGTCCAGACGTCGTTCAAGCCTTTAATATAATGGCTGTTTTGAACCCAAATATCACCCACACTATGATTGAAGGTGGTATGTATCAAGATGAAGTCAAAGCCAAAGGTATCATGTCTGTTCCTACAGTTTACAAAGACCAAGAAGAATTTACATCTGGTCGTGCAACCATTGAACAGCTTGTAGAAAAATTGGATGGTCCACTTGATGCTGATGCTTTTGCCGATAAAGGAGTCTATGATGTCTTGGTCATTGGTGGGGGCCCTGCTGGAAACAGTGCTGCGATTTATGCTGCCCGCAAAGGACTAAAAACTGGTCTTTTAGCAGAAACCTTTGGTGGACAAGTTATTGAGACAGTCGGTATTGAAAACATGATTGGTACGCTATATACAGAAGGTCCTAAGTTAATGGCCCAAGTTGAAGAGCATACGAAATCTTACAATGTTGATATCATCAAAAGTCAATTAGCTACTGGTATTGAGAAGAAAGAACTCATTGAAGTCACACTAGCTAATGGTGCTGTTCTACAGGCTAAAACTGCTATTCTAGCCTTAGGAGCCAAATGGCGTAATATCAATGTTCCTGGTGAAGATGAATTCCGTAACAAAGGGGTTACTTACTGTCCACACTGCGATGGTCCTCTATTTGAAGGAAAAGATGTTGCTGTTATCGGTGGTGGTAACTCAGGTTTGGAAGCCGCTTTGGATTTAGCGGGTATTACTAAACACGTTACGGTCTTAGAGTTCTTACCTGAACTAAAGGCAGACCAAGTTTTACAAGAACGTGCTGCTAAAACTGATAATCTAACCATTCTTAAAAATGTTGCAACCAAAGAAATCGTTGGTCAAGATCATGTGACTGGTTTGAATTATGTTGAGCGTGATACAAATGAAGAAAAACATCTTGATCTTGAAGGTGTCTTTGTTCAAATTGGTCTTGTACCAAGTACTGCTTGGCTCAAAGATAGTGGCATTGAACTCAATGAACGCCAAGAAATTGTCGTTGATAAATTTGGTTCAACAAACATCCCTGGTATTTTTGCCGCAGGTGACTGTACTGACAGCGCCTACAAACAAATCATTATTTCCATGGGATCTGGCGCTACAGCAGCTATTGGTGCATTTGATTACTTGATTAGACAATAATCAAAACTTACGTGTTAGTAATCTGTCTGCAACAGTTATAATTACTATAAAGAGGTTGACTAAATTTCAGCCTCTTTTTTTGAATATACGTAGCTTTAATAGTCCAATCGCCTATTTGATGAAAGAGACTTGACGAATCATTCTTTTTTCGATAGAATGGTATTTGTTATGGCGGTATAGCCAAGTGGTAAGGCACGGCTCTGCAAAAGCTTGATCGTCGGTTCAAATCCGTCTACCGCCTTCATAATTTGAGGACACCTAAGGGTGTCTTTTTTTGCTATAATCGCATTAAAAATCCCCGAAGCCAGAAGCTTCAGGAATCCATAAATCATAAACTAATGAGCATATCTAATAGCAGCTATCTTAAAGATACACTCTCAAACTTTAATCAAACTAAGATTGTAATATTTAAAACACAAATAAATATGTTCAGACATTCTTAAATTTTTTCAGGAGCTCCACCAGCTGTGTTTGTTCTTCAGAAGTCAAAACGGAAAAAGTCTCCTCAATTGCTCGTTGATGCGGTGGAATCGCTGCTTGAATGATTCGACGGCCCTCATCTGTCAAATCAACCTCGAAAGCTCGCTTATCCGTTGGACAAGCTTGTCGACTCAACCAGCCCTTTTTCTCCATATTTTTTATGACAACAGTCATATTACCAGAAGTGGCAAGCATGCAATCAATTAATTCGCCAATCTTCATACGTCCCTTGGCATTTAACACATCCATAACTCCAAATTGAGTTGGTGTTAAATCAAATTCTTTAAAAGTCTCAGAGACCTTGGCATCAATGGTACGAAAAGCCTTACGCATAACAACCATACTCTTGACAGCCATATTTTTATCTAAGTCGCTCATTTATAGTCCTTTCCAAATAGATGCTGTATTTATTACTCTACCACAGTTTATCTAAAAGTGGTATATGAAAAAGAAGAAAAAGAGTTCCTAGATATCTAACCAATACCTCAGAACTCTTTCATTTACTAACTATTACGATTCCAAAAAAGAGCCAATAAAATTACCGCACCTAATACTGAAGGAACAATAGCGGTGCCTGATAGCATCGGTCCCCAATTTCCAAAAAGAAGTTGCCCAACAAAAGCGCCAAGCCATCCTAAAAAGGTCTTACCAATACAGCCCATTCGCTCACCTCGGTTTGAAATAGCAGAGGCAATAAGACCAATTAGAAAACCAACTATCATACTTCCAATCATAAGAATTCCTCCTTCTTACTTAAATTACCCAATCGCCATTTCGGAAGATTGGTACACGACTACCATCTTGACGGATACCATCAATATCCATTTGATTTGAACCAATCATAAAATCTACGTGTACATCTGAACGGTTAAGACCAGCTTCCTTAAGCTCCTCTTCTGTCATGTCTGCTCCTCCCTCAACACTGGTAGCATAGGCTGCTCCAATAGCTAGGTGGTTGGAGGCATTTTCATCAAAAAGGGTATTAAAGAAGGTAATACCAGACTGTGAAATAGGACTTGGATCTGGTACCAAGGCACATTCACCTAGAGCACGCGCTCCATTATTGTTGAAGACGAGATTCTTCATCACTTCATCACCTTGGTCTGCTGTAACGTCTACAATCTCACCGTCTTTGAAGGTTACCTTGATTCCCTCAATAATATTGCCATTGTAACTTAGAGGCTTTGTACTTGAGACATAGCCATCTGCACGACGAAAATCTGGTGCCGTAAAGACTTCTTCGGTTGGCATATTAGGTAGGAAGCCTTCACCCTGTGCATTAATTGCCCTTGCAGATTCCCAAACGTGATTTTTGGGCAATCCTAGAGTCAAATCTGTTCCAGGTGCTTGGTAATGCAAGGCTGAGAATTGTGCCTCATTGAGTAGGCGTGCTTTAGCATCCAAACGATCAGCATGTTCCTTCCAGGCACGTACAGGATTCTCTTCATAAACACGACAGGTCTTGAAAATTTGGTCCCAAAGTAAATCTACAGCTTCCTCATCACTCGAAGCATCAGGAAAGACCTTCTTAGCCCATTCTTTACCAGCTGCAGCAGCTACAGTCCAACTAACTTTATTAGACTGAGTTGCCACCTGCATAGGTTTAAAGGCCACCCCAGTAGCCTTAGCATGAGCAGATAGACGTTCAGGAGCTACACCATTAAGGGCCCCTGGATCTGATGAACGAACACCTAAGCGACTTGCCTTCTTGTCCAGCAAATATTCCATCTCAGCTTTTTTATAGGCAGGAACCTCTTCAATTCGGTCCATACCAGCATGCAAAAATCGTTCTCGATTAATGATATCATCCGACCATTGAACAATTACCTCAGCTGCTCCTAGAGCATAGGCCTCTTTAACTAAAAGATGAGCTAGCTCTGCTTGCTCTACATCTATACTCAAGGCCATCGTATGACCAGGTTGTACATTAATCCCATTGGCAACCAATAATTTAGCATATTTTTCAAGATTTTCTTTAAAATGTGGTAAAACCATAATCAACTCCCTGAAACTATAATTTTCTAACAGTATACCATAAGACTAAGAAAAAAGTTTCCTCACAGCTTTAACCTTGCCTTACCCACTACAGTTGGCAAGAAAAATAAAAAAGAGAACAGAGACTAACTCCATTCTCTCAAGTTTATGCACGACTTCTTTTATCTCCTAAAAGAAATCATCAAAAAGACTTAACTGATTATCTTCTGGCATATTGCCTAGGATTCCCATTTCATCTAGCTTTTCAACCAAAGTGGATGAAAGGCCTCCTCGTTTACGCAATTCTGTTTTAGAAAGGAATTCTCCTTCCTCACGTGCAGCAACTACCTGCTTAGCAACATTCTCGCCCAAACCTTCAAGTGCAATAAACGGTGGAATCAAGGTATCTCCCTCAATCAGAAATTCAGTTGCCTGACTTTTGTAAAGATCTAACTGACCAAAGGTAAAGCCACGTTCTAACATTTCATTGACAATTTCAAGAGTCGTAAACAAATCAATTTCCACATTAGTCGCTTCATTTCGTTGACGCTTTTCTTTAATATCTTCCATTCTCGCTTTAACAGCATCAAGCCCTGCCGACATAGTCTTAAGTTCAAAAGCTTTGGCACGGATAGAAAAGTAGGCACAATAGTAATAAATAGGATGGTGTACTTTGAAATAAGCGACACGCAGGGCCATCATAACGTAGGCTGCCGCATGGGCTTTCGGGAACATGTACTTGATTTTTCCACAAGATTCAATATACCAGTCTGGAACATTATTTTCACGCATGGCCTGAATATAGCCATTACGCTCTTCTTCAGAAATCTTCAACCACATTCCCTTACGCACACGTTCCATGATGGTGAAGGCCATCTTAGGATCTAATCCCGCATGCATTAGGTATACCATGATATCGTCACGACAACCGATAACGGTTTTCAGAGTGGCAATACCTTCCTTGATCAAATCTTGTGCATTACCCAACCAAACGTCTGTACCATGAGACAAACCAGATAACTGTAAGAGTTCCGCAAAGGTCGTCGGATGCGTCTCATCGACCATACCACGAACAAAGTTAGTCCCAAACTCAGGGATTCCCAACATTCCCGTTGGTGTCCCAATCTGTTCAGGTGTTACACCTAAAATATCGGTACCTGAAAAAAGCTTCATTACATCTGGATCATCTGCTCGAATATCTTTGGGATCAATTCCCGATAAATCCTGCAACTTACGAATCATCGTCGGATCATCATGTCCCAGAATATCAAGCTTCAACACGTTCTCATCAATATCGTGGAAGTTAAAGTGAGTCGTTTGCCAAGCAGCAGTCACATCATCGGCTGGATATTGGACGGGGGTAAAATCATAGACATCCATATAATTTGGAATAACAACGATACCACCTGGGTGTTGACCTGTACTTCGCTTAACCCCAGCAGCTCCCATGGCCAAACGATCGACCTCGGCATCACGGTAAAACTTATTGTAATCACGCTCATAACCCTTGACAAAACCATAAGCCGTCCTATCTGCAACAGTACCTACTGTTCCAGCACGAAAGGCATATTGCTCACCAAAAATATCTCGAACATCTAAGTGGGCTGACGGCTGATCATCTCCTGAGAAGTTCAAATCAATATCAGGAACCTTGTCCCCATCAAAACCTAGGAAGGTTTCGAAAGGAATATCTTGACCATCTTTCTTATACTCGGATCCACATTCTGAACACTTCTTATCAGGCAAATCAAAACCAGAACCATAAGAACCATCTGTGATGAACTCAGAATGTTGACATTTAGGACATAAATAATGAGGAGGCATAGGATTTACCTCAGTAATTCCTATCATTGTCGCAACAAAACTAGAGCCAACAGACCCTCGAGAGCCAACCAAGTAACCACGTTCATTTGAACGGTTAACCAACATCTGTGAAGCCAGATAGATTACGGCAAAGCCATTACCAAGAATTGAAGACAATTCTTTCTCAATCCGTAGGTCAATAATATCAGGTAGAGGATTACCGTATAGCTCAAATGCTTTAGCATAAGTCATCTCAGCAACTTGCTCCTCCGCACGATCAATAAAAGGCGTGTACAAGTCTTTTTTGACAACCTCGACCTCTTCAATTTGGTCAGCCATAGCCTGCGTATTCGTTACTACAACCTCATAGGCCAACTCTTTCCCCAAAAAGGCAAAGTCATCTAGCATCTCGTTGGTTGTTCTAAAATGTGCTTCGGGTAAAGGAGCCGGTTTAGCATTTTCTCCCTTACCAATCGGCCTATTAATCATGGCTCCTTGTCCCAAAGCACGAACAATGATTTCACGATAAATGGCATCCTCAGGATTGATATAATGTACATTTCCGGTAGCAAGTACAGGCTTGTCAAGACGATTAGCAACCTCTATCAAATCCCGAATCAGCTGTTCTACAGTTGCCTCATCCTTAATTAAATCCTTTGCAATCAATGGCGCATAAATTGCCGGTGGCATAACTTCAATAAAGTCATAATATTTAGCAACTTCAACTGCCTTTTCAATACCATGAGACAAGAGCGTATCAAAAACCTCACCGTCCGCGCAAGCAGAACCTACAATGATTCCTTCACGATACTCATCTAAAACCGTACGAGGAATACGGGCTACTCCCTCAAAATATGATACATTTGATAGGCTGACCAATTTAAAGATATTCTTCAAACCAGTTTGATTCTGAACATAGAGCGTCGCATGTTTGACACGAGACTTTTTATACGAATCCTCAGAAACCAACTCCGTGTTCAACTGTTCCAGATTAGTCAAACCATGCTTATCAAATACATCTTTAATGAAAATAAACAACAAACGACCCGTAGCTTCCGCATCATAATTGGCCATATGGTGGTGATCCAAAGCTACACCAAAACGTTTGGTTAAAGGTCCCAAACCATGACGCTTATACTCAGGATAAAGATTTCTAGCAAATTCCAAAGTATCAATAACCGGTTGTGAAATTGTTGGTAATTGATTTCTTTCATAATTGGCATTCATAAACCCAACGTCAAAGGTCGCATTGTGGGCTACTAGCACCGTTCCCTGACAAAAAACTTGAAACTCCTGTAATACTTGTAACAAAGGTTTGGCACCTTTAACATGATTGTCAGTAATACCAGTCAATTCAGTAGTAAACGCAGACAAGGGGTAACCTGGATCAATAAATTCATCAAATTGCTCAATAATATTACCTTTATGCATTTTTGATGCCGCAATCTGAATCAAATCATTATGAACAGCAGACAAGCCCGTCGTTTCAACGTCAAAAACAACATATGTTGCTTCTTTTAATTCCAATTCCTCAGAATTATAAACAATAGGAACCTTATCCTCAACAAGATTAGCTTCAAGACCAAAAATAGCTTTAATCCCTGCTTTTTTAGCCCTATGGTAACCATGAGGAAAACTCTGAACATTGGCATGGTCAGTTATAGCAACTGCTGGATGCCCCCAAGAGGCCGCTGTATCAATAAGCTCCTCAACGGTAGGCATCGCATCCATAGTTGACATATTGGTATGAGCATGGAATTCAACACGCTTTTGTCCCTCAGGCATCAAATCCTTACGAGGTGTATGAGAAATCTCCTTAATATCTTGTACATTCATCGTCAAACTATGTGTATAAGGATTATTCTCAATACGTCCTCGAACCCTTACCCAGTTTCCCTTTTTAATCATATCGAACTTAGCGAGCTCTTCACTATCCTTCGCCCAACGTTGCATCGCAAAACTTGAAGTATAATCAGTTACTTTAAAATTAATGATAATACGTCCTGTCTTCGTTTCACGTTGTTCAACATCAAAGATATATCCCTCAAAGACAATTCTGTTTTCTTCAGAATTAACATCAATCATCGGGGTTATCTCAGCCTTATCAAAGCTTGCCTGACGTTGGCTTTGTTTCTCGGTATATCTTGGACTCTGCTCAAGTCGAGAAGTTGATACTGGTTCACTTTCAACAATAGATTGAAGAACTTGTTTGGCTTGAGATTCAGCTTGCTCTTGCAAGGAAACTTTATTTGTTTCATAAGCCGTTTCGAAAGAAGAAGATACATCTTTATCTTCAATAACGGAAACTTTAACATCAGACAATCCAACATTTGAAAGAACATTAGAAACTAAAAAAATAAATCTATCCTGAACATTCTCTCTAAAAATATGAGATGGAGCTTTAACGAGAATTTCTTTATTAAAAAATTCAACACTGAGATTGGAGAATAAAGAATAAAGGGAAAAATGTGAAACTTTTAAAGACTCTAAAGCATAAGAAAAATAGAAAGATAGTAAGTCATTATCACAAGACGATGACTCCAAAATAAACTCATAAGAAACTTCTGCACCAAGGGTATTAAAAGTAGACTGAAGTAACGAATTAAAAAGGTTAAAGCCCTCACTTGACAAAACATTTTGAAAAGTAAAAACAAAAAACCAACGACGTTTTGATTTTGATAATTTTACAGAGTGAATAGAACCATCTTTAATTTCATTATAAGTTTTATGATCCTTAGGAAAACGAATTTGTTTTAAAAGAAGCTGAAATTTATCAGACATAAAAAATGACTCCTATATACAAAAAAACACTCCTCATGGAGTGTAACTTATACCGGCGGCCGGGGGCGGACCGGGACGTCCTTGCGGGCACTGGAAAATGATTA
>OAWR01000103.1_pt1 | contig 26766 bp, 34 predicted proteins | sample 1476931 | NCBI WGS metagenome assembly OAWR01 (sample SAMEA2580242, study PRJEB22360) | human gut metagenome | biome: human gut; feature: human-associated habitat; material: faeces | place: Denmark | collected 2008/2010 | reverse complement strand
TTAGATAATAAAAACCTACATTGGCTAAAAGTGCAAAATTTTCACTTTTTCCTATAAAACCAAAATATGCAATTACCGCACCTAAAATAATTTCAGTAGCTGAAAGAGGCAAGCGTAAAATTTTTGCAATATGCGGAGAAAAAAGTAAGCATAAAGCTATAACAATAAGAATTTTTAGATCAATTAAACCTTGCGGATCAATGACACTCTGATGCAAAAGTAAATCCCATTTCTTTTAATTTTATTATATCTTGACTTGGTTCTTCACCTTTAGTGGTTAAATAATCCCCTATAACAATAGCCCCAGCACCTGCTTGAAAAATTTCATACTGCCTTTCTTGCAATACCACTTCACGCCCACCTGCTACCATTACCACGCTTTGAGGCAAAGCCTCTTTGGTGTCACGCACGATTTTTAAAGCTTCATCAGCACTAAGCCTTGGAACTTGTAGTTTTAAATTTTCATTGGCTATAAAAAAATTAATAGGTGTTGAAAAAGGCTGTAATTCTTGCAAAGATTTTCTAAAACTTAGTCTATCTTCTTCACTCTCACCCATACCATAAATTCCACCACAACAAAGCATAAGTCCTGCTTCTTTAGCGTTTAAATTGGTTTGAAATCTACTTTCCCAAGTATGAGTGGTGCAAATTTGTGGAAAAAATTCCTTAGAAGTTTCAAGATTGTGATTATAAGAAAAAATTCCTGCTTTTTTAAGTTCTTTGAGTTGTTCCACGCTTGCCATACCATTACAGGCAATTAAAAGCAAATTAGGCACTTCTTTTTGCACAGCCTTAGCAGCCTCACAAACATACTCAAGCTTTTCATCATCAAGCCCAAGTCCTGCTGTAACCAAACAAAAACCCAAGGCTTCATTTTTCTTTGCCATTTTCGCTTCTAAAACGATTTGTGAAAGTTCTTTGCGACGATATTTTTGAATATCTGTTTTTACATGGGCACTTTGGGTACAGTATTTACAGTCTTCTGAACAATTTCCACTCGCTATATTTGAAATAGCACAAAGCATGATTTGCATTCTAATCCTTCATTTCTTTTTTGATTTTGCACTTTAAGCATTCTAGGAATGTACCTTTTTTAAGCTCTTTTATCACTAAAGTTTCGCCACACTCTTCGCATTTTTCTTCACTTGGTTTGTATTTGCTTATAAAATTGCATTTTGGATAAGCACTACAGCCATAAAATTTACCGCGTTTTGAAAAGCGTTCTACGATTTCACCTTTTTGACAACTTGGACAAGTAATACCTGTACCATTAGCTTTAGCTTTTGCGGCAGTATTTTCGCTTTCATTTTTACTTTCACTTTTTAAATTTCTTGAATACTTACATTTTGGGAAATTTAAACACGCTACAAATTCTCCAAAACGCCCTTTTCTAATAGCAAGCTCCCCGCCACAATCAGGACAACTTTCACCTAGTTTTGTGACAGTTTTTTGACTAGCAATTTTTGTTTTTCCTTCTTCGATTTTTCTCATAAAAGGATAGTAAAATTCTTTTAAAGTTTCTTGCCAATCTGCCTTATCTTCAGCGATTTCATCTAAAGTATTTTCAAGGTTTGAAGTAAATTTACTATCTACTATATCGCTAAAATTTTTTTCAAGCACTTCGGTTACATTAAAAGCAACATCACTAGGAATGAGTTGTTTTTTGTCTATTTTTACATAATCACGGCTTGTAAGTATAGAAATTGTTGGTGCATAAGTAGAAGGGCGACCTATGCCTAAACTTTCAAGTTTTTTTACAAGTCCTGCTTCTGAATACCTTGAAGGTGGTTCGGTAAAATGTGAGTTCATTTCTAAATTTTGTATTTTTAAATTTTCACCTATTTTAAGATTTGGTAAAATTTTATCCTTATCCATATCACCATAAACTTTATAATATCCATCAAAAAGGATTTTTCTACCGCTTATTTTAAAAAGTGCTCTATCATTTTTTACAAATACATTTTGAGTTTGAGAGATAGCAGGATTCATCTGACAAGCTAAAAAGCGATTGTAAATAAGTGTGTAAAGTTTTAACTCATCTTTGTCTAAAAATTTGGCCGCAATTTCTGGAGTAAAACTTAAATTTGTAGGGCGTATAGCTTCATGGGCTTCTTGAGCACCTTTAGCCTTTGTAGTATATACATTTGCTTTGCTTGGAAGATAGTCTTTGCCAAAATTTGTTTGTATGAATTTTCTTGCATTTTCTATAGCTTCTTTGGCTAAATTTAAACTATCGGTTCTCATGTAGGTAATAACCCCCATCACGCCTTCATGGGTATTTACTCCCTCATAGAGTTTTTGAGCTATCATCATGGTTTTTTTAGGGTTAAAACCAAGGCGATTGCTAGCACTTTGTTGCAAGGTTGAAGTCATAAAAGGAGGTGGTGGAGCGATTTTTCTTTCTTTGCTTTCAATGTCGCTTATAGCATAAGCTTCATTTTTACAAGCCTCTAGTATAAGCTTAGCACGATCTTTGTTGGTAATGGTAAGTTTTTCTATCTTAGCTTTGTCAAACTCAACCAGTTCTGCATCTAAATCTTTTTGAAAAATCATATCTATACTAAAGTATTCTAGTGGCACAAAAGCACGAATTTCTTTTTCACGATCGACTATGATCTTTAAAGCTGCACTTTGAACACGCCCTGCGCTAAGCCCTCTTTGAATTTTTTGTCCTAATAAGGGGCTGAGTTTATATCCTACAATGCGATCTAAAAGGCGTCTAGTTTGCTGAGCATTTACAGAGTGCATATCTAATTTTCTTGGATTTTTTAAAGCATTTTCTATAGCGTTTTTAGTGATTTCATGAAAAACAATGCGTGGTAAGGTGTTTTCATCTTTTCCTATAGCTTTTGCAATATGATAGGCTATAGCCTCTCCTTCTCTATCCTCATCCGTTGCAAGATAAACTTCTTTGGCATCTTTGGCTTTGCTTTTAAGTTCTTTAACTAAGGCGCTATGATCACTTGTGATTCTATACTCAGGGATAAATTCATCATCTTCTATTTTAATCCCAAAGCTTGATTTAGGCAAATCTCTAATATGTCCTTTAGAAGCGATAACTTCATAATCTTTTCCCAAAAAATTTCCTATGGTTTTAGCTTTTGCAGGAGATTCTACTATGATTAAATTTTTCTTCATTTTGCACCCTTGTTAAATAAAAAGCTGAATTTAGCTAAAAATATTTAAAATTCTACTTATAAAATATATTTTAATCAAGCTAAAATATTTTAAAAACAAAACTATCATAACAAAATAAATAAAATATAATTTTAAGTAATTTTAAATACAAACCATAATTTTTAGAGTATAATAAAGCAAAAAAGGCAAAAATTATGAATGGCAAAACTTATAAATTTCATCCAAATGACACGAAAATGGATAAAAAAATAATTCAAATTACTGAAAAGTCCGGATTTAAAGCGGCTGTGTTTTCTATGGCCGCTATGACTATGCTAGGAAGCGTGGTCATTTCATCTGCTCTGCCTGCTATCAACAGACATTTTGAAGAACTTTTAACCCAAAGTGGCGCTACTCTTGCTTCAAGTTTCACATTAGCCCATCTTGATATACTTGTTCGCTTAGTTTTAACCATCCCTGCTATTTTTGTTGTCATTTTATCTCCATTTGCTGGTATTTTAATAGATAAATTTGGCAAATTAAAATTCATTCTTCCAGCTATGGTGGTTTGGACTATTTCTGGAGTAAGTGGCTTTTTCTTAAATGATATTTATGCTATACTGACTTCAAGAGCTATTTTTGGTATGGCAACTGCTTTTATAATGACAGGTGCTTCGGCTTTACTTGGAGATTATTATAGTCGTGGTGGCTTTAATCGCAGAGAAAATGCTTTAAGTCTTCAAGGATTTTTTTGTGCGGTAGGGGGTGCTGTTTTTATTTCTATTGCAGGATTTGTTTCGAGTTATTCTTGGCGTTATCCTTTTTTAGTATATGGACTTGGAATTTTAATTACCTTAATGGCTATCATTTATCTTTTTGAACCTAGAAAATTTAAATTCTATAATCATACAAAAATAGAAGCAAAAACAAATTATTGGCAATTTTTCCCTATCTATTTTATAGGTTTTTTTATCATGGTAGTTTATTATATTTCGCCAACTCAACTTCCTTACTATATAGAAGAACATTTAGGATTGGATCCTAAATATATAGGTATTTCGATGTCTGTATCTGCACTATGTTATGGTTTTTTCTCTCTAAGCTATAGATATATTATAAAATTCTTAAGTATTAAAACTATCTATGTTTTAACTCTTTTTATCGTATCTTGTTCTTTTTCGCTGCTTTTTTTAGTAGATAGCTTTTTCACAGTTTTAATCGCCTTAGCTTTGCTTGGAATGGGCGGAGGTATTATGCTTGTAAATAATACGGCTTATCTTTTTTCAATCTGTCCTGAAAATGCTCGCGCTAGGGCTTATGGAATTTTAGCAAGTTGTATATTTTTAGGACAATTTTTAAGTCCTATTATCTCTCAACCCATCGTTAGACAAATGGGTCTTGTAGATGCTTTTTTAATATGGTCAATAGTAATTTTTATAGTGTGCATTGTGTTTTTATTTTTAAAGCAAAAACCTAGGATAAATTAATCTTCAAGCATTGCATCTGTTTCCAAAAAGTTTCCAATATTTGATTTAATTTTAAAAATTTTCCAAAATATGGAGCTTGGATATGTTAAAAATTAACAATTTAAATAAGAAATTTGGGAACAATGAAATTTTAAAAAACATCAATCTTGAAATTAAAGAGGGTGAATTTTTAACCTTAGTTGGAGAAAGCGGAAGTGGCAAATCAACTCTTCTGAGAATTATAGCCGGCCTTGAAGAGCCAAGCCAAGGTGAAATTTTAAACCTTAACAATCAAGATATAAGCAAACAAAATCCAAGAGATAGAAATTTTGCTATGGTTTTTCAAAGCTATGCCTTATATCCTCACTTAAGCGTGAGAGAAAATCTTGCTATGCCTATTAAAGCAAGAGCTAAATTTATCCATAAACTTCCTCTGGCTTCTTTTTATATTAAGTCCTATAAAGAGTTTAAAACTCATTTGGAAGAAAAAATTGAACAAGTAGCAACAAAACTTAAAATTACACACCTTTTAGATAAAAAACCCAAACAACTTTCTGGAGGACAATGTCAAAGAGTCGCTCTAGGTAGGGCTATTATAAGAGAACCTAATATATTTTTAATGGATGAACCTTTATCAAATTTGGATGCTAAATTACGCATTCACACAAGAGCTGAATTAAGTGCTATGCATAGAGAATTAAATAAAACCTTTATATATGTCACGCACGATCAAAGCGAAGCTATGACTATGAGCGACAGAATAGCTTTTTTGGTTGATGGTGAGCTTTTGCAAGTTGCAAGCCCTGATGAAATGTATAATAACCCCAACCATTTAAAAGTTGCTCAATTTATAGGAACACCTACAATCAATACCTTATGCGTTGAATTAAAAAGCTATGGTTTTGCTTTAATCAATAAAAACTTATCTAAACATAAAAGTCTAGCCATAAGAGCAGAAAATTGTTTTATAGATCCACATTCACAAATTAAGGCCAAAATTTATAATATTGAAAATATGGGAAATGAATATTTAATTTATACCAAACTCTTAAAAAATGATAATAATTTTATTTTAAGTTTAAATACACAAGAAGGTAAAAAGCTTCAACTAGACTCTGTTGTAGGAATTAACTTTGATTATTCAAAAGCCTTTATCTTTGATGAAGAAGGTAAAAGAATGGATATTAAACTTTATAATTTGAGTTTTGCAGCATGAAAAATTCACTTGCGACTTTTTGTTTTATTTCTCCTGCTGTTTTATTAATGCTTTTATTTTTGATTTTACCTATTATATGGGTAATTATTTTAAGTTTTAGTGACTATCAGCTTGGAAACGGCGATTTTCATTTTGTAGGATTGATTAATTATAAAGCCTTGCTAAAAGATCCTGTTTTTTTCACTTCAGTAAAAAATACTTTAATTTACGCCCTTATTGTTCTACCTTTAAGCGTTTTGGGAGGTTTGGCTTTAGCCTTGCTTATAGAATCTAAAAATAGTGCAAAATCATTTTATAGAGCTGTCTTTTTTCTACCTGTTATGGCAACCTTGATAGCCATGAGCATGGTTTGGGAATATATTTTACATCCGGATATAGGAATTTTTAATAAAATTCTTGCTTTATTTGGGGTTAATACAATCAATTGGCTTTCAAATAAAGACACAGTTTTATATACTCTTGCTGGGATTGGAGTATGGCAACAACTGGGCTATAATATGATCTTATTTACAGCTGGATTAATGAGCATACCTACTTCGGTATATGAAGCAGCAAAACTCGATGGATTAAACAAAACTCAAATTTTATTTAAAATCACCCTACCCTTGCTTTTACCTATTTTATTTTTTGTTTTAATTATAAGTTCTATAAAAGCTTTTCAAGTTTTTGATACCGTTCAGGTTCTAACAAATGGAGGGCCAAATCATTCTAGCGAGGTTTTATTATTTACCATTTATCAAGAAGCTTTTATGTTTTTTAGAACAAATTATGCCTCAGCTATTTCTGTAATATTTTTATTATTTATTTTGATTTTAACTCTTCTTAAAATTAAATTTTTGGATAAAAAGGATTGATTTATGTTTAGAATTTTGCGCCATCTTATTTTGGGTATATTGTCATTATTTTTTATTTTTCCTTTTGTATGGATGGTTATAACTAGTTTTAAACCTGAAAATGAAATTTTTTCCAATGCTTTTCATTTTTTTTCCACAAAATTTTACCCTAATTGAAAACTACACAAAAGCTTTTAAGGAAAATGACTTGTTGCACTTCCTTTTTAATGGATTTTTTGTATGTTTTGCCATTCTATTAATACAAATTATAATCGCTTATCCTTGTGCTTATGCTCTATCCAAATACAAATTTAAAGGACAAAAGTTTTTGCTTGTTATTATAGTGTGCTCTTTGCTTATTCCAACTCAAGCTATTTGCGTTCCTTGGTATATTTTAATGTATTATTTTGGAGTTTTAGATTCATATCTAGCTCTTATTTTGCCTTTTAGCATTTCAGTCTTTGGGATTTTTTTAATTAGGCAATTTATCAATTGTATTCCCAATGATATAATTTATGCAGCAAGAATGGATGGTTTAAATGAATTTAGTATACTTTGCAAAATTATATTACCACTAACCACCCCTGCTTTGATTTCTTTTGGAATTTTTTCCATAGTTGCTCATTGGAATGATTATTTTTGGCCTTTAATTGCTGTAAGTTCCCCACAATATTTCACTCCAACCCTTGGAGTAATTTCTTTTAAAAACAATGAAGCAGGTACGGATTATGGAACCTTAATGGCCGCCTCAACAATAGTAGTAGCCCCTCTTATAATAGGTTTTTTACTTGCACAAAAAAGATTTATACAAGGTATTGCCAATACAGGCATAAAATAGCTTGTTAAAACTTATTAGAATTACATTATTCTAATAAGTTTTAACAATTTTAAAGGATTTAAAATGAAAAAAATATTTTTCACCTTAGCTCTTTTTGGAGCTTTAAATTTAGCCCAAGCAAAAACAGAACTTGTTGTTTCTTACGCTTATCCTTGGTTTAAAGATTTGCACGAAAAACTTAAAGAAGATTTTGAAAAACAAAATCCAGACATAGAAATAAGATTTTTAGCACCCGCACAAAACTATGAAGAACAAAGTGCTAGACTTTTAAGAGAAAAAATGATCAACAAACTCCCTGATGTAAGCTTTAACAGCTATAGCTATTACCTACATTGGTAAATAAAAATATTCCTAAAGATTTAACACAAAATCTTATCAATAAAAAAGAATTAGGCTTTAATGATAATGCTTTTAAAGCAACCACTTTAGAAAACAAAATATATGCTATTCCTTTTGCAAGCTCTTTACCTGTTGTATATTATAATATGGATTTAGTCAAACAAGCAGAATGGAATAAAGAACTTCCTAAAACATGGGATGAACTTTTTGATTTAGCTCAAAAAATCAACTCATTAAATGGAAAAAGCGGGGTGTATTTTGGAGAAACAGATACTTGGCTTATATTGGCTTTAAGTCTTGAAAGAGGCGGAAAACTCATTAATGAAAAAGGCAAGGTAGATTTTAACAATAAAGCATGGCAAGAAACTTTTAAACTTTTAAGTGATTTTCACACTTTAGCAAAAATGCCAGCTATAAAACGCTCTGAAGCTATAAGCTCATTTTATGCGGGAAATTTAGGCATACTTATACAAACCTCAGCAGCTCTAACTCAAACAGAAAAAAGCATTAACTTTCCTCTAAAACTTTCTAAATTTCCAGGTGTTCAATCAGGAGGAGAATTACCCGTAGGTGGATCCGTAGTTATGCTAACTAATGATAAAAATAAAGAGGCAGCTTTAAAATATATTCATTTTGTAACAGGGGAAGCCAACGCTTATGTACCTCAATATACAGGTTATATGACTAGCAATTTATTAGCCAATGCAAAATTAAAAGATTTTTATAATAAAAATCCAAATTATACCATTGCTCCTTCTCAAATAGAACTCATGGGAAATTGGCCTTCATTTCCAGGAGATAATGCTCTAAAAGCTACAAATACTTTATGGAATTATGCTGAAAAACTTCTTATGGGAACAAGTACAAATTATGAAGAGATTGCAAAACAAGCCCAAGAAGAAATCAATGCTTTATTACCTTAAAAGGGTATAAGATGATATTTTTTGATTTTGATGGTGTTTTGGTTGATAGTTTAAAACTTTGGGAGCAAGCTTGTCAATTTAGTGCAAAGAAATTGGGTTTTAAAGGAATATTTCCTCAAAAACCTTATGCAAAATTAAATCCTGTTGCTCACAAAGAAATTGGGAGAATTCTAGGTTTTAATCCTTTAGAATTTGAAAAAATAGCGGATGAGTATTTTTTAGAACACATCCATACTTTAGTCTTTTTTGATAAAACAAAAGAATTATTAAAGGATTTGAGTTTAGATTTTAAACTTTCCATATTAAGCGCTAGTAATGAAAATTTAGTTCGAATTCTCCTTGAAAAAGAACAAATTTTGAAATATTTTACCAATCTTCATTGTACAAGCTCAATACCAAAAGCACAGACGCTCAAAAAATTTAAACAAAATCACTCTATCATGATAGGTGATTGTATTAGCGATATAGAAGCTGCACTAGAAGCTGATGTTTATTCTATAGGAGTGCTATGGGGTTGGCAAGATAAAATCATGCTCGAAAAAGCTAATATCTTAGTCAATAATCATGCTCAATTAAAAAATGCTATAAGGAGTTTTTATGAAATTCATCCATTTAACTGATATACACTATGGTGATAAAAAAGAAGCCATTTACTCAAGAGAACCATCAGCTATGATGCGTTTAGCTATAGAAGATATCAATAAAAATCATAGCGATGCTGATTTTGTATTTATAACAGGAGATTTAACTCACAAGGGGAGTTTAGAATCTTACACTCTTTTAAAACAAGATTTAACCAAACTTAACATGCCTTATTATTTGATCTTAGGCAATCATGATGACAGAGCTAATGCATTAGAGATTTTTAATAATTTAAAGCAAGATGAAAATGGTTTTATACAATATGAAATACAATGTAATGACAATAATGTTTTTTTAGTACTAGACACTATAAAACTTAAAAGTCACGGAGGTGAGTATTGTCAAAAACGCCAAATTTGGCTAAAAAATGCCTTAGAGAGAAACCAAAACAAAAATATATTTATTTGCTTACATCATGCTCCTTTTAAAACTGGCCTTAGAGCTATGGATTTTATAGGACTTGATGAAAAACACTCTTTAGAACTTTATAAGCTATTTAACTCATATAAAAATATAAAACACTTATTTTTTGGGCATTATCATAGCACTCTTTGTGGAAGATGGAAAGATATTTCCTTTTCTTCTCTTAAAGGCATCAACCATCAGGTTAAATTTGATTTAAATAGCAATGAAATATTATTAGAATTTAGAAATCCAGAATATGCTGTCGTTTTACTCAATAATGAAGTTTTAAATATTCATTACAATGATTTTACTTTTGATAAAAATTTAATTTTTCATGAAAAATAAATTATCCAAGCAGGAAATTTTTCCTGCTTGGATAATTTTAAATTACAAACCTACCGCACTTAAAGTTTGGTATTTACTCATATAAATTTGAGCTTCAATTTTTCTCATCGTATCAAGTGCTACTTGAACTACAATAAGTACAGAAGTACCGCCAAAATGAAAAGGTACACCCATAAATTTCACCAAAACCCAAGGTAAGGTTGCAACAAGCCCTAAATAAATAGAACCTGATAAAGTTAAACGAGAAGCTACTTCGTTAAGATAACTTGAAGTTCCTTCACCTGGACGAATTCCAGGGATAAAACCACCTTGTTTTTTCAAATTTTCTGCTATATCTTTAGCATTAAATACGATAGAAGCATAAAAATAAGCAAAGAAAATTACAAACAAGAAAGTTAAAACATGAAACAAATAACCATTTGGATTTAAAAAGTCATTAATGGCTTGTAGATAAGGATTTGTACTAGTTTGTAAAATCGTTGTTGGAAACATCAAAATCGCACTAGCAAAAATCGGTGGAATAACCCCACTAAGATTGAGTTTAATAGGAATATAATTCATAATGCGTTTGTTTTGATTTTGCATTACAACTTTACGAGAATAAGAAATAGGAATTCTTCTTTCTCCAAGTTCTACATAAATAATCACGCCTATGGTGATTAAAATCAAAGCAAAAATTGCAAAAGCGGTTAAGAAATTCATCTCGCCTGAATTGATTTGCCCTACAGTTCCTGAAATCGCTCTTGGAATACCTGAAACAATACCTGCAAAAATGATTAAAGAAATACCATTTCCTATACCTCTTTGTGTGATTTGTTCGCCAAGCCACATTAAAAGCATAGTTCCTGCAAGCATAGAAATAGCACAAAGTGCGATAAACATATTTAAATCTTCCACCATTATAGCCCCTGCACCACCACGACCGTGCAAGCTTTGCAAACCTATAGCAACGCCTATACTTTGAACCAAAGTAATCACAATAGTCGCATAACGGATAATTTGCATATATTTTTGCATACTATCACGCTCTTTTTTCATCTTACCAATATTTGGAAAAGTTGCTGCAAGAAGCTCCATAATAATAGAAGCAGTAATATAAGGCATAATACCTAAAGAAATAATAGAAAAGCGTTCAGCCGCTCCACCACTAAAAACATTAAATAAACCCAAAGCATTGTTTTGATTGTTGTTAAAAAATTCCGCAATCACATCAGCATTGACGCCAGGAACTGGCACATAAGCCAGAACCCTATAAGCAAACAAAAATGCTAAGGTGATTAAAATCTTATTCGTCAATGCTCTATTCATTATTTTGATCCGGTGACGCTAATATTCTCGTCTTTGATTTTTGATACTAAGTCTTTTGCACTTGCACCAATTAATTTGATTTTATTCACAGATTTTGAAATTTTGTGAACACTTTTAATGCTATCAAATGTAATTTCACTAAGCTCTTTTACAGCTGTGATTTTTTCAACATTGATCACATAAGGTTTTTGAATTTTAGAAGTAAAACCTACTTTTGGTAGTCTTCTTTGAAGTGGTTGTTGACCCCCTTCAAAACCTCTTTTTTCATTATAACCTTTTCTAGCAGTTTGACCTTTACCCCCTTTAGTAGCAGTCTTACCCATGCCAGAACCTTGACCACGGCCAATTCTTTTAGTTTTATGCGTTGAACCCGCTGCTTTTGTTAAATTCATCTTCTTATCCTTTTAACATTGTTAAAGCTTTGATTGTAGCACGAACCACATTAGCTGAATTATTTGAACCCAAAGACTTGGTTAAGATGTCTTTAATACCTGCAAGTTCCACGATAGGGCGTGTAGAACCACCTGCGATAACTCCTGTACCTTCACTAGCTGGTTTAAGTAAAATTCTACTTGCGTTATATTTTACCTCTACATCGTGAGCGATAGTTGAGCCTTTAGTTTTAACTTCAACGATATTTTTAAACGCATCGTCAACAGCTTTACGGATAGCATCTGGAACTTCCTTAGCCTTACCATAACCAACACCTACTAAACCTTTGCGGTTTCCAACGATAACTAAAGCAGTAAATCTAAATCTTCTACCACCTTTAACAACCTTAGTAACTCTGCCGATATCGACGATTACTTCTTCAAATTCTTCTCTATTATATTTTTCCATCGATTTACCCCTTATAGCCTAATGCCATTTTCTCTTAAAGATTCAGCCAATGCTGCGATAACACCATGATATACATAACCATTTCTATCAAAAACAGCTTGTTCTATCTTTTTAGCTTTTAAAGTTTTAGCAAATTCAGCAGCGATTTTTTTAGCACCTTCTTTATTTGCTTTAACGCCAAGTTTGCGTCCATCAACTGCTGCTAAAGTTACAGCTTTTACATCATCAATCGCTTGGATATATAGAGTTCTGTTCGATTTAAATACAGAAATTCTTGGAAAATTTTCACAACCTGAAATTTTCGCTCTAATTCTTTTTTTTCTTTTGATTCTTAAAGTTAGTTTTCTTTTTAATACATTTGCTCTCATATTCTACCCTTACTTCTTAGATGTCTTACCAGCTTTGCGGATAATGCGTTCATCAGAATACTTAACGCCTTTTCCTTTATATGGCTCTGGCGGTCTAAATTCACGAATTTGAGCAGCAACTTGACCTACAACTTGTTTATCACTTCCTTTAACTGCAATAGTATTTTTATCCACTACAATTTCAATTCCTTCTGGAATATCATAATTAATAGGATGAGAAAAACCAAGGCTTAGTTCTAAAACTTTACCTTTTAAAGCTGCTTTATAACCAACTCCATTGATTTCAAGAGTTTTTGAAAAACCTTGAGTTAAACCTACAACGATATTGTAAGCTAAAGCTCTGTAAGTTCCCCAATAAGCTCTACTTTGTCTGTCTTCACCTTTTGGAGAAAAAAGAATATTATTATCTTTAATCTCAACATTTACATTTGCTTTAGTATCAAGTTCTTTTGCTAAATTTCCTTTTTTAAATTTAAGCAAATTTCCTTCTAATTTTACTTCTACTCCTGCTGGAATAGCAATCGGTTGTTTACCTATACGAGACATATTTTTCCTTTTTATTTGTCTAGGATATTTCTACTTTTTTAAAAGAATGGATACCCAATGCCATAAAAAGCAGATTTTTTACCAAATGGTACATAAAATTTCGCCGCCAACACCTGCTTTATAAGCTTCATCATTAGCTAAAACACCATGACTTGTGCTAACTACGATAGTACCATAACCATTTTTAAAACGCTTGATTTCATCTTTACCTTTATAAACACGACGACCAGGCTTAGAAATTCTTTTAAGCTCATTGATAACACTCTTACCTTTTTCATCGTATTTTAAAACTACATTGATAAATTTCTTTTTATCTTCTTCAATAACATTAAAACTCTCAATATAGCCCTTAGCTTGAAAAATTCCAACTAAAGCTTCTACAACTTTAGAATGTAAAAGCTTGGTTGTTTCAAGCTTTCTCATTCCTGCATTTCTGATACGAGTGAGTGAATCTGAAATAATATCATTTATCATATTTTATCCTTACCAACTTGCTTTCTTAAGACCTGGAATCAAACCTTCGTTACCCATTTTTCTTAAGCAAACTCTGCAAATTCCAAAATCTCTATAAACCGAATGCGGACGCCCACAAATTTGGCATCTTGTATAAGCTCTAACCTTAAATTTAGGCTTGCGTGCCGCTTTTGCAATCATTGATTTTTTAGCCATCTTACTTTCCTTTTGTAAATGGCACACCGATAAGTTCTAATAACTTTTGTGCCTGTTTATCATTTTGTGCTGTTGTAACTATAGAAATGTTCATACCATGAGTTCTTAAAATTTTATCATACTCCACTTCTGGGAACATCAACTGCTCATCAAGACCGAAGTTATAGTTTCCGCGTCCATCAAAACCATCTCTACTTAAACCTCTAAAGTCTTTCACCCTTGGCAAAGCAATAGAAATTAATTTATCAAGAAAAGCATACATATTTTCTTTTCTTAAAGTTACCATTACACCCACAGGAAAACCTTCGCGAACTTTAAATCCTGCGACTGATTTTTTAGCTTTAGTAATCACAGCCTTTTGTCCTGCAATTAAAGAAATAGTATCTGCAACATTTTGCAATACTTTTTGATCTTTAGCCAACTCACCAGCACCTACGCTGATAACTACTTTTTCGATCACAGGGATAAGCATAGGATTTTTAATATCAAATTCTTTAACCAATGCAGGTTTAATGCTTTGATTGTATTTTTCTTTTAATCTCATCATCGCTTACTCCTGAACTTTTGCCACATTGGAAATATCCATTGGCATTTCTTTATTGATAAAACCACCATTTGGGTTTTTCTCGCTCGGCTTAATAGCTTTTTTAGCGATTTTGCATCCTTCAACTACCACTTTAAGTGTTTTTGGATATACCGCTAAAACTTTACCTGTTTTACCCTTATCATCACCTGTGATAACCTTAACGCTATCACCTTTTTTGATTTTTAATTTAACCGCCATTATAATACCTCCGGTGCTAGTGAAACGATTTTCATAAAGCCACCATATCTAACTTCTCTGCCCACTGGCCCAAAGATACGAGTTCCGATAGGCTCTCTTTTGTTATCAAGAATAACCGCAGCATTTTCATCAAAACGAATCAAAGAACCATTATCTCTATGAATTTCTTTTTTAGTTCTAACGATAACCGCTTTTACCACTTGACCTTTTTTAACTTTTCCATTTGGTAAAGCTTTTTTAACAGATGCAACGATTACATCACCTACGGTAGCGTATCTTCTTTTACTACCCCCTAAAACCTTGATACACATTAATTCTTTTGCACCGCTATTGTCAGCAACTGCAAGTCTTGTAAAACTTTGAATCATTACTCAACTCCTGTAGCTAATACAGATTTTAAGCGAAATGATTTTCTTTTTGAAAGTGGTCTGCATTCTACTGCAACAACAGTATCACCAACTTTAACTTCATTTCTCTCATCATGAATTAGATATTTTTTAAAGCGTTTAACAATTTTTCTATATCTTGGATGAACCACTTTTCTTTCAACCAAAACACTTGCGGTTTTTTCACCAGCGATTTTAACAACAACGCCTTGAATTTCTCTTTTAAATGCCATTTTCTATCCTTATCTTAAAGCGTTAATTGCTGTATTTATTCTAGCAATGTCTTTTTTTACTTGGCTAATCTCTTTTGGATTAGTAAGTTGCATTGTTTTTAGCTTTTGTTTTAAAGTGAATAAAAGCACCTTTTTTTCTTTTAGCATTGTTGCAAGCTCAGCTGCTGTTTTATCTTTAATCTCAGTATATTTCATTTTGGCTCTCTCTTGTAACAAACTTAGTTTTAAATGGAAGTTTATGCATAGCTAAAGTCAATGCTTCTCTTGCCATTTCTTCGCTTACTCCTGCCATTTCATAAATGATACGGCCTGGCTTGATATTCATTACCCATTCTTCAACAGCACCTTTACCTTTACCCATACGAGTTTCTAAAGGTTTTTTTGTCAAAGGCTTATCTGGGAAAACTCTAATCCAAGTTTTTCCTTGTCTTTTAACAAAACGAGTTAAAGCGATACGTGCTGCTTCGATTTGGCGTGAGTTAATGCGTCCTGCTTCAGTTGCTTTTAATGCAAATTCACCAAAAGTAAATTCTGTTCCACGATTAGCATAACCTCTGTTACGCCCTTTCATCATTTTGCGATATTTAGTTCTTTTTGGCATTAACATGATTATTTACCCCTTCTTGTGCGTCTTGGCTTTTTAGCTGGAGCACTTTCTTCAGTTTTTTCAGGTTGCATACCTTTGTGTAATACTTCACCTTTAAAGATCCATACTTTAACCCCTATGTTTCCATAAGTAGTTCTAGCTTCTGCAAAACCATAATCGATTTTTGCTCTTAAAGTATGAAGTGGAACGCGTCCTTCAAGATACCATTCTGTTCTTGCCATTTCAGCACCACCTAAACGACCAGAAACTGAAACTTTAATCCCTTTAGCACCTGCTTTTTGCGCACCTTGAATTACTTTTTTCATCGCTCTTCTAAAAGCAATTCTTTTTTCAAGTTGAGTTGCAACACTTTCAGCAGCAAGTTGAGCTGAAGCTCCTACTTTTCTTTCTTCTTTGATATTGATATTTACATCTTTACCGATTAAATCTTGCAATTCTTTTCTTAAATTATCAACATCACTACCTTTTTTACCGATGATGATACCTGGTCTTGCAGCAACTACAGTAACGCGAAGTTTTTTAGCAGTTCTTTCTACTAAAATTTGACTGATTCCTGCGTAATAAAGTTTTCTTTTTAAGAAAGCTCTGATTTTGTAATCTTCACCGATATTTTCTACTAAATTTGCTTTAGTCGGAAACCATCTTGATTCCCAGTTTCTATTGATTCCTAGTCTTAGACCAATTGGATTAACTTTTTGTCCCATTAGCTTTCCTTTTTCGCTGTTGCTTTTTTAGTGCTTGTTGTTTTTTTAGCTGGAGCTTTTGTTGTAGTAGTTTTTTTAGCTGCTGGAGCTTTTTTAGCTACTGTTTTTTTCTCTTCAGCTTTCACTTCTGCTTTTGCCACTTCTACTAAAATATGTGAAGTTGGTTTTCTAATACGACTTGCACTTCCTCTAGCTCTTGGTCTAAATCTTTTTAATACCGCAGCTGCATCCACACGACAACTTTTTACAATCACTTCATTTGCTTCAAAGCCGCCATTTGCTACCGCACTTGAAATTGCATTTGCGATGTATTTTGCACCTTTATTTGGCATAAATTTTAAACTAGCCATAGCTAATTCTGCATTCATCCCCTGAACTTCTCTAGCAATCAATCTTGCTTTAGTTGGAGATAATCTTATGAATTTAATTAATGCTTTACTCATATCTTATCCCTTACTTACCAATTTTCTTTTGCACAGAGCCTTTATGCCCTTTGAATGTGCGTGTTGGAGCAAATTCACCAAGTTTATAACCGATGTGATTTTCAGTAATATAAACCGGAATGAAGCTTTTACCATTATGAACATTAAATGTAAGTCCTATCATATCAGGAGTAATTGTGCTTCTTCTTGACCAAGTTTTAATTGGTTTATTATCATTAGCCTTTTTAGCAGCGATGACTTTTTTCATTACATGATCATCAACAAAAGGACCTTTTTTTAGTGATCTAGCCATCTTACTTTCCTTTTCTTCTTGAAATTATTAGCTTATCGCTAGCTTTTTTACGACGAGTTTTCGCACCTTTAGTTGGTTTACCCCATGGAGTTACTGGATGACGGCCTGAATTTTTCTTACCTTCACCCCCACCGTGCGGGTGATCTACTGGGTTCATAGCAGAACCACGAGTTTGTGGACGGATACCTCTATGGCGATTTCTACCTGCTTTACCGATAGTTACGTTAGCCCATTCTTCATTTCCAACTTCGCCGATACTTGCCATACATTCAGCTAAAACTTGTCTCATTTCGCCACTTGCAAGTCTTAAAATAACATATTTTTCTTCTTTACCCATAAGTTGTGCATAAGCACCCGCAGAACGGATCATTTGACCGCCTTTACCTGGTTTTAACTCAACATTATGAACAATAGTACCCACAGGAATATTTTTAAGTTTCATTGCATTACCTGGTTTAATATCAAGTCCGCTTTCAGCAGCTGCAACGATATCTCCAACGCTTAATCCACGTGGTTGAAGAATATATCTTTTTTCCCCATCTTTATAAGCAATCAAAGCAATTCTACAATTTCTATATGGATCATACTCGATCGCTTCTACTTTGCCTTCTATACCGAATTTACGACGTTTAAAATCAATAATTCTGTAAAGTTTTTTAGCACCCGCTTCTTTATGACGACTTGTAATTCTTCCATAGCTGTTACGACCCGCGTGTGCTGGAAGTTTAACAAGTAGTGAGCGTACACTTGGTTTAGCTGTAATATCTTCAGAACTTAAACCTGTGATATATCTTCTACTTGGAGTATATGGTTTATAAGTTTTAATTGCCATCTTAAGCCTCCGTATTTTCTAAGCTAACACCTTCAGGTAGCTTAACATAGAATTTTTTGTAATCGTTTCTTTGACCTAAACGACCTCTAAAACGCTTAACTTTTCCATCCATTCTTAATGAATTGATGCTTTTTGGAGTTACACCAAAATACTCTTTTAAAACCGCTTTTAAGCCTGTTTTAGTCATCTTTGGTGAAGTTTGAATAACTACGACACCTTGCTCTTGCAAATTCAAACTTTTTTCTGTGTAAAGTATAGTCTTTATATCAGTAATATCTGCCATAATTATCCCTCTTTTGTAATAGATTCTAACGCTGATTTTTCTATGATAACAGCATTAAATACAGATACTAAATAAGCATTTACTTCGCTTACATCAACTACATAGCAATTTGCTAAATTTCTGTAAGCTAAAAGTGTTTTTTCATCTAGTAAATCTTTAACGATTAAAGCATCTTTGACGCCAAGTTTTTTAATCACAGCGTTTGCATCTTTTGTTTTACCACTTTCAATAGCCAAAGAATCAGCAGTAAATAACGCACCTTTAGCTGCTTTATCTGCTAAAGCTCTTTCAAGCGCCAATCTTTTTTGTTTTTTATTTACTTTTTGGAAGTAGTTTCTTTCATTTGTTGGACCAAAAGCAACCGCACCGCCTACCCAAACGTTAGTTCTTGTTGAACCCGCTCTAGCACCGCCACGACCTTTTTGTCTCCAAGGTTTTTTACCACCACCACTTACATCACTTCTACCTTTAGTATGAGCTGTATTTGCTCTTAAACTTGCAAGGTAAGATTTTACATACAAGTAAAGATTGTGTGGATTTACTTCCGCATATTTTGAAGGTAAATCAAGTTCACCTGCTTTTTCTAATTTATCATTTAAAACAACTACTTTACTCATTTTGCAATCCTTATTTTACCCATAGCACCATTATAACCTGGTACTGCACCTTTAACTACTAAAATTTTGTTTTCAGCATCATAAGATACAACTTCGTTTTTAACGGTTACTTTAGTATTTCCATAATGTCCTGCCATTTTCATACCTGGTTGAACACGACCTGGCCATTCTCTATTACCAATAGATCCGTGGCGTCTGTGAAATCTAGAACCGTGACTTGCTGGACCCCCTGCGAAGTTATGTCTTTTCATAACACCGCTATAACCTCTACCTTTAGTGTTAAAGCTTACTTTTAAAATTTTTGCTTCATTTAATGGAGTTTCATCTAAATCTCCTGCTTCAGTGTTTGCTACTTCTAAAGTCGCAAATCTATTGTATTCTGCAGAAAGATTATACTTTTTTTGTTGTCCTGCGACACATTTATTACTTGCTTTACCTTTTGGATATGCTACTAAAGCCTTTCCGCCTTCAACTTCACATACTTTTGCATTTACAACTCTTAGTAAAGTTACAGCGATACTTGGATTAGTAATTGTTCTGCTCATTCCGATTTTTTCTACAATATATTCCATATCTTATCCTTACTTACCCATAGCTCTTACTTCAACGCTTACTTCTGGCGCTAAATCAAGCTTAGTTAAAGAATCAACTGTATCTGGAGTCGCTGCTACTATATCTAGCATACGCGCGTGAATTCTTATTTCAAACTGCTCACGAGAATCTTTGTTAATGTGTGGAGATTTTAAAACTGTATAGCGTTTGATTTTAGTAGGCATTGGTATCGGACCTCTGATATCCGCACCTGTTCTTTTAACAGCTTCTACGATTGCTGCAACTGTTCTGTCTAGTACTCGATGGTCATAAGCTTTTAGCTTAAGCCTAATTCTTTCCATAATATTTCCTTTAAAAAGAACTCGTTAGTTAAAAACTAACCAATTTATAAAAATTGAAATGAGAGTATATAAAATCTTGTTTTCAAAGTCAAGGAATTTGATGAAATTTTTCTATTATTTTCCTTTTAAAAAGGATAAAAATAGAATTTTTAGAATTTAAAAATTATCATTATTTTTTAAATTTTTGTATATAATGGTCAATATCTTATTTCATTAAATTTTAAAAAATCTCTTAATTTTTCATATTCTCCATTTTCCAAATAGCGATGTTTTCCTGCCTTCAACATACCAAGATCTAAAGCCCCAAAAGCAACACGCTTAAGATCCATGACTTCAAGATCAAAATGTCCAAAAAAGCGTCTAAGCTCTCTATTTTTACCTTCATTTATAACCACTCTAAGCTTAGTATAACCTCCACTTGATCCAAAAATTTCAAAGTCTATAAAAGGAGCAAAACTCATAGAGGTAATTTTAGTTTTTGCATGTGCGCCTTTTTTTTCATTTTTAATCTCAAGTCCATTTTGCATGGCTTCGATGACTTGTTTGCTCACCGTGCCTTTAACTTTAAGGTAGTATTCTCTTTCTAAATCGCTATGCATTAAAGCATCGGCAATCACAGGAGAATCTGTAAGCAAAAGCAAGCCCTCGCTTGCATAATCCAATCTACCTACGCTAAGCCAAGTACTAAATTGTCTTGGCAAGGTATCGTATATAGTTTTTCTTCCACGATCGTCTTTTTTACTGACAATTTCACCTTTTTGTTTATGGTAGATTATCACGCTAAATTGCGTTCTTTTTTGCACTCTTTTACCTTTAACAAAAACTTTATCATCAAATTTAACTTCATCGCTTAAAAGGGCAATTTTGTTGTTTATTTTTACTAAGCCTTGTTTGATAAGTTCATCAGCTTCACGGCGTGAATAACGAGTGTTATGGGATATAAATTTATTAATTCTCATTTGATCTTCCTTAAAAAGGGCGTTTTTGCCCTTTTTTACATTACAAAAATAGTTGGAACTATGGTTGGGTATTTTTTAATCTTTCTAAAGATATGCTTTCTTAAGACTTGGCGGATTTGGTTTTCTAAAAATCTTGGATCATTGAGTACTTCATCTTTAACATTGATGAAAAATTGCCCTAAAACTTCAGCCATATCTTTACTAAAAGCATGATCGTGTTTGTCAGCTACTAACCCATAGCTAAACACTCTTGGCTTGTTGATCAGTGTTTTTGTAGTTTTGTCAATTTGTGCGATAATAACTACTATACCACTATCTGCAAGTTTTTGACGATCTATAACTACATCATCGGCAATTTGTTTGTTGATTTGATTATCCACAAAAACTTTACCTGTTTTTACGGTTTTTATGCGTTTGACATATTTTTGGCAAAGTTCTACTTGATCGCCATCACTCATAAGATAGATATTTCTTTCGGGGATACCGCATTTCATCGCTGTTTCTTTGTGTTTGGTGATATGATTGTATTCTCCATGAACCGGTAAGAAAAATTTAGGTTTAGTAAGGGTTAGCATAAGTTTTTGCTCTTCTATGCTAGCGTGTCCGCTTACATGAATTTCACTAAATTCTTGATACGCTACTTTAGCTCCTGCTTTTAAAAGATAGTCAAGCACCGCAGAAACACTTGCTTCATTTCCTGGTATGGCTTTAGCTGAAATGATTACTTGATCTGTAGGCTTAATCTTTATAAATTTATGCTCATCAGTTGCCATTCTATAAAGCGCACTCATGGTTTCGCCTTGACTTCCTGTAGTTACAATAAGCACTTCATTGTCTTTATATTTGCTTACCTCATCAGCATCGATGAAAATTTTTCTATCAAGTTTAATATAGCCTAATTCCATAGTAGTATAAAGATTTCTTTCCATAGAACGACCAATAACACAAACTTTTCTGCCGTATTTTAAACCATAAGTGATAGCCTGATAAACACGGTGGATATTAGAACTAAAAGTACTCATGATCACCCTACCCTTAGTACGCGAAAAAATTTGATCAAAAGTTGGCCCTACAGAGCTTTCACTTTTTGTATAACCTTCTTTATAAGAATTTGTACTATCACTTAAAAGACATAAAACTCCTTCTTCTCCATAATGTGCTAAACGTCCTAAATCTGTTGGATAGCCATCAATTGGAGTTTGATCGATTTTAAAATCACCTGTGTGGATAATCGTTCCTGCTTTTGTTTTGATCGCAAGTGCTGAAGCATCAATGATAGAATGCGTGATATGAATCCATTCTATATCGAATTCGCCTATCTCATAAACACGGCGTTTTTCTACAGGGCGAAACCATTTGCGTTCTGCTTTTAAGCCATGTTCTTCAAATTTGTTTGAAATCATTCCTAAAGCTAAAGGTGTAGCGTAGATAGGAAATTGGAATTCTTTAAAGAAATAAGGCACCGCACCGATATGATCTTCGTGTGCATGAGTGATCACTATACCACGAATTTTATCTTTAATTTTTCTTACATAGTCAAAATCAGGGATGATAATATCTACCCCATGCATAGTTCCATCAGGAAAACTCATACCTATATCTACTATAATTGCATCTTTATTGGTTTCAAAAACACTGATATTTCCACCAATTTCTCCTAAGCCCCCTAAAGGAGTGATGCGGATTTTATGTTCGCTAGAATTGTTATATTTTAAAGGGTGTAAGCGGTTTTCATGTGAAACACGGTTAGCTTCTATACATTCTGCAAGAGCGATTTGCCAATCTTCATTACCTGTGAGTTTTGAAGGAAGATTGCGATTTTTTTTCTTTTTTTTCTCAGTTTTATTTTCTGAGTTTTCAGAAATTTCCTTGTTGGAATTTTGATCGATTTTTGGAGTATCGTTTTCATTTTGTAAAGAATCGGCTAATTTTTTTCTGCGATTTTTATATTTATAGCGTTTATTGTTTTTTGAATTTGAGTTCGGATTTTGTTCGTTTTTATTTATCTCTTTGTTTTCGTCCATATTCATCCTTTAATTTGTCATAAATTTTAAGGTATGAATCAACGCAAATTTCATGTGGTCTGATGTTTTCTTTTAAGCCAAGAGTGCTTAAAACTTCTAAAACTTTTGCTTTATATGTTTTTAAATTTCCTAAGAGTTGTTTTCTAGGAGATTTAAAACAGTCTTTTAGAAAATTTTTGAAATTTTCTATTTCGCAAAGTTCATCAAAATCCTTAGTTTTAATCAAACTCATCACCGCTGACATAACTTTTGGCGGTGGATTAAAACATTGTGGATCAACATCAAAAAGCATTTTTCTTTCGCAAATCATTGCACTTAAAACACCTAAGGAAGAAAACTCACTATTTCCTTCTTTAGCGCAGAATTTTTCAGCCATTTCTCTTTGCACCATTACAATAAGCCCTAGACAATTTTTATCTTCTAAAGCTTTTAATATAATGTGACTTGCAACATAATAAGGCAAATTTGCAACCAAAAAATATGGTTTTTCATCAAGACTAGGATTAAAAGCTTCGCTTGCGTCTTGATGGATCAAGTTAAATTTTCCACATTCAAGTTCTTTTTGAAATTTCTTTTTTAAAATAGGTATGAGATCATTATCGATTTCATAAGCTTTTACTTGAGAAATTTTTAAAAGTTCTTGCGTTAAATCACCTAAGCCAGGCCCAATCTCAATAATATTGTTCATCTCTTTGGGTATGGCTTGGATGATTTTTGCTAATACGCTTTTATCGATTAAAAAATTTTGTCCGTATTGTTTTTTTGCTTTAACCATAAGAAATAATTTTATCTAAAAATTCTTAATTAAGTCTTTTTAGGTAGAATTATTTTTGTAAAATTTCATAAGGATCAAAATGATTGTTTGTGCGGGTGGAAATGAAAATTTTTCTTTTGCAAAAGCTATAGGTATAGGTTTGGTTGAATCAGCTTTTCATTTGGGTCAACTTTGCTTCAAAGAAAAACCATCAAAACTTATATTTATAGGAACTTGTGGGCTTTACGATAAGGGTAAAATTTTAGAAATTTACAAAAGTTCACACGCTTTTAATGTAGAATTTTCTAAAATTTCACATGCTTTTTATACTCCTGCAAAATATGAAATTTGTTTAGAAAAAGAAAATGTTTCTCGTGAAACAATCAAGATCAATTCTTCAAATTATATTTGTCAAAATTCAAAAGCAGCAAAAGAATTTTCGAAATTAGGTTTTTTTGCAGAAAATATGGAAGCCTTTTCTGTTTTAAGTGTAGCTAAAAATTTAAATATTGATGCAGAGTGTATTTTGTGTGCAACAAATTTTTGCAATGAAAACGCTCACGAAGATTTTATAAAAAATCATCAAAAGGCAAAAGAAAAATTAGAAGAATACTTAAAAAAATATCATTATATTTAAAAATTCAAAAAGGAAAATAATTTTGAAAGAGCTTGTTAATATTTTAGATTTTTTACCTGAAGAATTAGGAGAAAAAATCAAACCGATGTTTCGCGTGAAACAAATTTATCAATGGATTTATCAAAAATATGCCAATAATTTTTCCGATATGTCAAGTTTACCAAAATATCTACGTTTAGAACTTGCGCAAAATTTTCATTTTTCCCCTGTAAAATGTGTTAAAAATGAGCAAAGTAAAGATGGAAGTATAAAATATCTTTTTGAACTCGTTGATGGTTTAAGGGTAGAAAGTGTGCTTTTGCCTATGAAAGAAGAAAAAATAGACGCAGAAGGCAAAAGAATTTCTCATGCAAGATACACTATCTGTGTTTCTTCTCAAGTGGGTTGTAAAAGTGGATGTAGTTTTTGTCTTACTGCCAAGGGTGGTTTGAAAAGAAATTTAAGTGCAGGGGAGATAGTCGGACAAATTTTATGGATCAAAAAACAAAATAATATCCCTTATGAACGCCGTGTAAATATAGTATATATGGGTATGGGCGAGCCTTTGGATAATCTTAAAAATGTTTCTAAAGCGGTAAAAATTTTAGCACAAAATGATGGACTTGCCATAAGTCCTCGCCGTCAAACCATCAGCACTAGCGGTTTGGCAAAACAAATCAAAGAATTAGGTCAAATGAATTTAGGTGTTTTACTTGCTATATCATTGCATGCGGTTAATGATGGGCTTCGAACCGAACTTATGCCTATCAATAAAGCTTATAATATCGCTGCGATTATGGATGCGGTGCGTGAATTTCCTATAGATCAAAGAAAAAGAGTGATGTTTGAATATCTTTTGATCGATGGTATCAATGATAAGCTTGAACACGCTAAAGAATTAGTCAAGCTTTTAAATGGTATTAAAGCCAAAGTGAATTTAATACTCTTTAATCCACATGAAGGAAGTTTATATAAACGCCCTAGTTTAGAAAATGCGATTAAATTTCAAGATTTACTCAGTAGTAAAGGTGTAACTTGCACTATAAGAGAAAGTAAAGGGCTTGATATCTCAGCTGCTTGTGGACAGCTTAAAGAAAGGGCAAAAGAACAATGACAATGCTAGATATTTTTGAAATCGTTTTTATAACAGCTGTTGTAATTATAGGTTTTTTTGGTATAATTTATTTTCTAAATAAAGAAAGGTGAAATAATGTTAAATACAACAAAATTACTCGAAAATAAATTATTTCAAGAAAGATATATTAAACCAAATATAGATTGGTATTTTTCTTACCTAAACGGAAAACGAGGAATGTCAAGAATTTATAAAACACCCTATGCAATTTTAATGAAAAAATTTTTTTTACAAAAATACTTCGAAAAGCGTATTAAAAAAAGAATAATAGATATACCTTATCTTGAGCTCGTTTTAACTACAAAATGCACCATGCGTTGTCAATCTTGCAACAATTTAATGCAATACTTCTCTCAAAATAATCAATATACTTGCACATTTGAAGGGATAAAAAAATCACTTGAAATTTTACTTTCCAAAGTGGATAGTATTGCAAGAATTAGAATTATAGGTGGAGAACCATTATTATTTAAAGATTTACCTAAACTTATTGACTACTTAAATTGTCAAAAAAAAATTTTGACATTTAGTTTAGTAACAAATGGTACTATTGATTTTAAAGATGAATTAATTAATAAACTCAAACATTCTAAAAAAGTTAGGAAAATCACTATTTCAAATTATAAAAATTCACCAAATTTAAAAATCCCATTAAAACAAGAAGATATAATCAAAAAACTTATAAAAAATAAAATCCCATACTCTCTAGACTCCAATAAAGAAAATTCTACATGGTTTGATCCAGAAAAAATTTACAAAAGAGGGCGCAACAAAGAAGAGATTATAAAAAATTACTATTATTGCAAAATGCCCTGTGTAAGTTTAATGACAAGCGAAGGAGAAAATCTAAAAGGTAAAGAATTGGCTTCAAATGGAGCTATTTTCGTATGTCCAGTTTCAAGTTCTTTAAGTCGTCTTAAAGGTTTAAATGAATTTGAAGGCGATTTTCTAAATTTAGATGATAATATAGAAAAATTTTTTGAATTTTATATTAAAGATTTCTATAAAGCTTGTGATTATTGTAGAGATTTTAGCAAACCTTATAAAAGAATTCCTATTGCCATTCAAACCAATAAGACTTTAAAACTTGAAAAAGAAGATTAAAAATATATTTCAATCTTTAATATTAGTATATTTGCTTTTGTTCATAATAAACTAGCAACTAAAAACAAATATTTTTAAATTTTTAAAAAACAAAAGAAGCAATAAAAATGGATGGTGTCAAGGGGGAGACTTGAACTCCCGACCTCCGGCTTATGAGACCAGCGCTCTAACCAGCTGAGCTACCCTGACTAAAAATAAAAATATAATTATACTACTTTTTACTAAAAATTTTCTGATTTTTTAAA
>OAWR01000102.1_pt1 | contig 26905 bp, 21 predicted proteins | sample 1476931 | NCBI WGS metagenome assembly OAWR01 (sample SAMEA2580242, study PRJEB22360) | human gut metagenome | biome: human gut; feature: human-associated habitat; material: faeces | place: Denmark | collected 2008/2010 | reverse complement strand
ACTGAAATTCGGCCAGAAACCGCAACCTAAATCACCAGCCACTAGTTACTCAGCAAATATCATTATAGCAACCCAGTGAGCGAGATAAAACAGTCGGGTTTACGCGCGGCGGTTTTTAATTGGCGCCATACAAGCCAAGACAACTTGTCGAATGTATGGTGAGTTTTAAGATTCGTGAAAAATCAAAAAATTATTATTTTTATTGAATTTCCAGCCGATTTTCAGACTAAACTTGTTATGCTTGACGAGAAACACTATCAATGTTTCAATTATCATCAATAAGACCAAAAGTCTATATTGCAAAGAGCTGCTGAGATTATTACAGTTTTCAGACGGGTGAAATTAAAGATCGATGTGAACGAAGAAAAAGCAATCGAGATCAAGGTGGGCATGAAGGTCAGGCGATTGAGAAAAGATCAAAAGATAACTCAAAGTTCTTTGCAGATAAGAATTGGTAAGACCGAACAAACGTGTGTCTCGGGAGGAGTGCTGATCGTTTACTCCATCTTAAGATACGATTATGCATTTTTAAAAACGCGTTTAAAGGGCTCAAAGCAAGTCAAGGTTTAATAGCCTCTAATTATAACAATAACAGTTAAAAGAAAAGCCTGAGTTCAATTAATTACCTGATTGATTAAATCAAACTCGTGCAAAATATTTTCACAAAGACGAAATCGTTGACGATTCCGGCAAAAATCCGAAAAAGCGTACTTATTCTGGATAACATTATTTATATGTATGCTGGTCAGACAAAAGATACCTTGGCCGATGTTCAACGTCTCCATTGACAATACGTAAACTCGCATTTAGATAAGATATAGAGGAAAAATCGAATATTGATCATTAACAGTATAGATACAATTAAAAATCCAACGATAGAATGATAATGTAGCCTGCCAAAGGATAGAATAATGAGAAAAGAGAAATTGCGTCCACTTCGTATATTTATTAGCTCAGCCATGAAAAATCCCGATAAACCGGAGAGAAAGAGGATTCTTGAATTACGGACTTCTCTAAATGATCGATTAACTAAATACCAGTTCATCGAACCATTTATTCTAGAACAAGATATTTCCTCAATTCTGGAACCAGAGACTGAATATCTAACTCAACTTGTGGACTCCAACCTTGTGATTGTACTTTTAGATTCTGAGTATCCGATACCAGCCGGTGTGCAGATAGAGATTACGGCAGCTAGAAATCACCAAATCCCAAGGCTCTTTTGTATACTTCCATCCAAGAATGACAAAGGTTCAAAAATGCAACAGCAGTTACTGGCGCAGGGGGAAAACAACTGGGTGCAGGTGCTTCCAAGAAGTGAAGATTACCTTGACGAGATTGAGAACATTCTTTTCAATCAGATGGTTACAACTTTTAAGGCTTTTTTCAATAAGAACTCCCCTATTTTTAACGAAGAACAACTCAATACGATCAATTCTTCTGATGAATCATTTGTCCCTGACACATCATTTCTTTTTGAAAAAACGATGTTCAAAAAGATAGGGCTTTCTAAAGAGATGATTCGAACCCGAGTTTTTCACGATACCCTTGGAAGGAAACGAGATGCGGCAGACTCCCCTATTGATGAAAGCGTTAGTAATCTGATTTTACGGATTTTCTACAACAAGAGGTTACCTTTTAACTGGGACAAATTAATGTTTTTGGGAATTCAGTCCGCAAACCCTAAAACAACTTTGCCTGAGCCCTTAAAGAAAGTGCTTACTGCCAAGTTAAAAGCAGTCTACTTATTCTTCTCATCTAAACCAAAAGAGGCTTCAAAGACGCTCAAAGAACTACTAAGGAATGCAGAGATCAACGAAGTCCCCACATGGATGTTACAAGACACCCTCATCGACCCTCCGCAACTTACTAAATATCGAAGTCGAAGAAAAGAATCCGCCGAATGACGAAAACCCATATTAAAAACAACTTGAAGAATTCCCGAAACCTTTCTTTTACCCAGGAATTGACCACTCACTTGAGCGCGTCTATTCTTGGGTAAGGGAAGAAGAGAACAAAACTTTAACTGCTTCTTCTACACAGGAAAGTTCATATGGCCCTGGTATCGCAGTGTATCCAGATTTACTCACTGACGCATTTGTAGTCGCTGCATGCAACGGATCAATTACACAGATTCGGCAACTACCAAAGAATCTCAATATTATTTCTGAAATGCTATTGCGGAAATATCAAAATGTAGAGTATTTACAAGACTTGTTACAAAATAAACTACTTATGGGAGATTCCTATAAGGGTATGGCCCCCTGGATCTCGCATTATAACTATCTAGTGGGACAATTTTCTGAAGAGGACGCACTTTCTCTTATCAAATCATCCCAATCATACCCTGTAGACGCCGAAAAGCTAAGTGTAGAAGCAAGTTCACTACGCCTCGTTGGTGACTATCTCTCAGACAAAAGCTTCAATGATACTTGGACAATTCTTTACAAAAAAATAAAAGTATGGGCGACTCGAAAGGTTTCCATTAGGCAATCTCCCACTGACATTTTGGGTCTATTACGAAATAGTTTTAGAATTCCGCAAAATGATATTATCGCTATTTTGGAAGCTTTAGTTCCTTCATTGAAGCACTACTATGAAGAGTTGGCAGACATCATATTTGGCGCAATAGATTATACCGCTGCTCAAATTGATCAGCAGCATCGGGTCATCGCAGTTCTCTTCACCATCGTAAAAAATTCGGATCAAACACGCTTCACAGGCAAAATCCGACTCGCAATCCTGTCAGTTTTGTCTGCTTGGCCAAATGAATCAAGGGAGCTAAAAAAATTCCTCATCAAAAACCACGAGACGTTCTTCAATCACGAAATTGCTCCTTTCATTTGGAACAATCAGGAAGATGCTGGTTACAACGATTTTTTGGAAGATCAACTTTCCGAAATGAAATCACAAAACGATAAGCAAGATGGTAAATTAACTTTCGGGTTCGCAACAGACCCCTTCGCCACATTAAATATTTCAATAAAAAAGCATGCGGGACTGAATCCCCAAATGACTGGGCAAGTCTTTGAACAGATTGTCGACACACTCAACAATCCTCACCAAGTTATTAGTACAAAGCAGTCGGCAACTGAACTGCTTATGACTCTGCTTTCACAGTCGAATGATAGCTATAAAGACTTTGAAAAGACAAGTGATAAAATTCGAACCAGTAAGATTACCGCCGAGCCTTCAGGTTTCTTTGAGATAAGCACACCCACATCCTTAATTGATGCCATCCGTTCATTTGTTGATATATCAGTTTTAGGAGTAGACACTGGAAAATTACTTTTGACACTTACTCTTGACACCAGCCCGCGATATCTTCTTTTTGTTTCTGAATTATTAGTCAATTTTGTTCCATTGGCTCTTCGCAGATCGAAACTCAGGAACACCTTACCGCAAATTTTGCAATTCTTGATTACCCACAACTCAAGAGACAGTGAGAACAAATTACTCACAAATATTTCTCAGTCACTAGTGGACCTTTCCGATGATCCCCAATATTCCGAAATTGCTCTTGGCCAGCTTCAAAGGCTTGTTTCTGATACAAATAACGTAGTAAAAAGAAATCTTGTTGTTCAAATTCACGAATCTTCCACCGCTGTTCAGAAGACTTTGAGCTCGATCAAGGTTCAGTTGATGAATAGCTCTAATTATTCAGTGAGAGATTTGGCCACACGTGACTTTTCTTAGAGACTGGTCGATGAGAACCTAAAGCCTCCTCAGTGCTGAACTACAGCAACACACAAAGTTTCATCTCTCCAAACATTTCAATCATTGTTAACACAAACTATATACTTGGCTGTGCCCGTTTTTGTATAAAATAGGCATTGCAAAAGGACCGATCTTGTGACAACTCGGCCCTTTTCTATTGGTCAAACTTGTTTTGTGAAAGATAATTTTTTTCTTTAAAATGTAGCCACACAAGTATCCAGCTATTTTCCCACCTTAAGCCATGCGGCAATCCGCTTTTCATAAATCGTCACCAACTGTTCTTGCTCAATGAACTTGCCAAACAGTGCAATCGTTGTCATCTCATCCTGATACACGCGCGTCATCACATTGAGCTGTTTAGTACGTTTCGCATTCTTTTTCCCTAGATCTGCTAACCATACTCGAACATCAGTTGGCGTCTGTAATGCTGCTACCTCCTCAGCTGACGTTTGCTTCAAAAGACTGGCAAATCGGTCGGCCATGCGGATACCAGCACTATCAATGTCGCCTAAATATGCATAACGCATCCCTCGTTCTTCCAGTCCTTGAATGAGTCGCACATACACGTCATTGAAGTCATTGCCGGACTGTAAAATCAATGGCCAGTCCGGATGTTCCTGATGAAGCAACGCAAACACACCGTTATTTTCGATGACCACCGCCTGTTTGTTTTTCAACGGAAAGTCGAGCATCGGTGTGAGTTGCCAAGGATTCAACGTCAAGGGTTGGGGTAAGTCGGTTTCAAAAACATTTGCAGACGTGAACGCCATGCCGATCAACCGCGCTGTTAGTTCATTGACCTGTCCAGACTGAAAGCAGTGCGTCATGACCCACCGATAGTAGGCAAACAGCGCCGGATCTTCACGAGCATCGTTGAGTGTATGCGCTGTGAGTCCCATGGCGACTGCCTGCTGTCCCCGCGGCGGCAAGGCTTTACCGCGTTTAATTTGGTTAAACAACTCGTCAAGTTTAGCTGCCCGGTCTGGCGCTGATTGTCCCGTTGCCTTTTCAAATGCCTCAATATATTGACTCACTTTGTCACCCCTTCATACATTTCGCACTGACCAAAATTTTTTCCTTGATAAAACCGGTTTTCAGTCAGCGTTTGAAAAACAATTGTTGGAAAGTTGTTTGGTAACACCTATCTTGCTTTGGGCAGGTTGCGGCTGTGTTGTTGTATGTATTTAAGCCTTTTTTGTGCCAAAAGATTTACTGATTGACCTCTTATTTCAACATCTATAAACTATAACCAAGCATCGAGAAAGGACCAATTACCCTTTCTTCTTTGCCTAGCGGATTGGATGGCTCACACCCCTCAATATTCTGGAAACGCGGAGGTGATGGCCATGCCAAGTTCAGGAGACGAAAGGGGGTCGCCGCATTGGATGTGGCGTCGATTATCATCGCGCTAAGCATACTGATTACCAGTATTGCGAAAGCGTACGCGATAATCAAAAAAGCTAACCAAAACGGCTAGCTTTTCCCCTCGTCATCTGAAACGCGTTGAGGTCATCGGGAGGCCCCCCGGTGGCCTCTTTTCAACACCTATATTATAGGCTACAGATTGATATGACGTCAATTTATTCTCAAAAACAGTGATGACTTCAGTATTGGCTTGCTTTTACCTCGCTCGGCAATAGCCCTATCAATCTGGAATCAGGTATCCTTCTTCCAAATAAAGTTCTGCTGCACCCGATTAAGATGAAACTTCCCATCGCCTTGTTGTGGCGAGCCCATGACATCCCAGACAATATTATCCACCCCATCGGCCAAAAGCTTGTTCTGAGCCCCGCTTGGCATAGTCGCAATAAAACTGAAACCAAAGTTGACAATGGTCTTCGCAAAGGATTTTGCGGTTTCAGGATCTAACTTATCTGCAAACTCATCAAACATCACCAAATGCGGGGCGTCACGCATTTTTGACCGCTGTAACACCATCTTGGGCACTAGAAGCAATGGCAAGACCATCGCTTGCGCCTTTTCCGCGCCGGAGCCACCGGATTGAACGAATTTGTCGTCCACCACTTCGAAGTCGTTTTCACCACTTTGACGGCGCCGAATCAACACCTGAAAATCTGACCATGTACGCGTATCAAGTAAGTTTTCAGCTGCTGCAAAGAAAGCATCATCATCGTCGGAGACTTCAGTATTGTTGGCCAGCTGTTCAAGTCGCTGTTTAACCAACGATTCCAAATGTGGCCGCTGTTGCCGCTGAGAGTCGCAGGCTTCGGTAATGGCTTCCGGGGCGATGCCTTCAACTGGGCTGAGTCGTACCTTCAACTTGATGTGCTGATGACTGGCGCCTTGAGCGAGGATTTCATTCTAAGTCGTCATGACATGATACTGAGCACTAATGGCTGCAACGGCTGCTTGCACAAAGGTGGTATAAGCCATATCATTACCGCTTTTTTCTTCGGCTAACGCTTTTTCAACGCCAGCGTAATCTTCACGCAAAAGACGCATGGCATCGTTGATATCAAATGCCACCACCGTCAAGCCGTTGCTAGGAATCGAACGTTGCTGCCGCATAGCGCTTGCCTCGGCTGGAAATCCCCGCTCGGCAAACAGCACATCCAGCGCGTTTCGATCTTCCCCTTGACCATCATGGCGATGAATCAGGCGCCCGATCTGATCGCTGATATCTGCATAACTACTGCTGCGAATGCGACTGCGGTTACTATGCGCAAAAGCCAGTAATTCATCAATATCCTTAAGCCGAACGTCTTCGGGAAAATACGGTTTTAACGTCTTCAACTTCGAAGCACCATCCGCGGCCCATTCTTCAAGGCGAGTGGTGGCGCTTTTGATGTTTGCGGTTAAAACATGGATCGTCCCTTGACGCTGATTGATTTCCGATTCAACACTTTGGACTTGTTGATTCAGTTTCTGTTGTTTGGTAGCAGTCGCCGACAAACGTTTAGGTAAGTCGGGATCAACTTTCAGCGTAGCCCGCTCTGCCTTCAATCGTGTAATCGTTGCTTGCAAACCCGCGGCATCAAATTCAGGATCGATCGTTCCGTTTAATGCGTCTAAGGTGGCTTTTTGCGCGGATTGCTGTCCTTCATTTGCGCGCAGTTCAGTCTGCAACTTACTTAACGTTTTAATCAGCGGTTTGAGCTGCTTTTGAATCGCCGTCAGCTGCGGCAAAATGGTCGCATTCTTTAGTATCACTTTTAGGTCCGGATGCTTTGCCAAAATGGCCGTTTGTTGATCAAGCAGCGGCTGATACTGCTTATTCATTTGCGCCGCACCGGCTTCGTGAATTGTTTGGTTGTCTTGTTGCAAACCATCATGCACTCGGCCACTGCCAAAGCCTTGTACCCGATTATCGATCGCATCGCCCATCTTGGTTTGCATCTGCTTGGTGATCTCGATATCGGCACTGAGACGATTCATGGTTTCTTCAAGGCCATCATATTGTACTTTGGCGGCCGACAGCTGATGAAGGTAATGACTTAGCCGGGTCTGGATCTCTTCCCACGCATCAGCTTGCATCACATTAGAGAAATCATTTAATTCACTCGTGCGCGCAAGTAACTGCACTTTAATTGGTGCCAACTGAGTTTGTAAATGTGCGTTTAGTTGCTGCGTTAACGCGTCATGTTGCGCCATTAGCTCATTCAATTTGGTTTGATACTTCTTGATCTTGGCTTGAGTTGCCTGATAGTCATCGAGTTTTCCCTGGAGTGTCGCGATTTGTTCGTCATATTGCGTCCGGCGTTTGATCAGCTGATCCTGCTCGGCTTTTTCGTCGCGCAACTGCTCTAATAGCGTTGTCACTTCTGCTAATGCCTGATTCAGATCCCCTAACTGCGCTTTATATGCCGCCACTTCTTGCTCAGTATGAATCAGATTCTCCCGATCGGCAGTGTTACTGGCAAACAAGCGACTGTATGGCGTCAGCAGAATCTCCTGAAGATGGTTCAGATTATGCCAAAAGATTCGTGATTTCATCCGCTTCAATCGCCGCTGCCCTTCGCCGATGCGCTTCAAAAGCCCGCGATAAAAATTGACTTGACGCTGACTGTCAGCAACTCGGCGAATCACCATTGGATCAATGCCTTCTTGTGCATCTTTTAAGGCTGCCAGTATCGGTGCAAACTTTTCATTCCCGGAAGTCAAAGTCGGCGAGGCCAATAGCCGATAAGCATTGGCTAACCGGCCCAGTACTTTGCCATCGCTAAAGCCATAAACGCGAGTGGCAACAAATTCGCGGTAGTCTTCAGGGCGCTCAAAAACATGCAATTGATCGCCTAGAGCTGCATTGGCGGCCTTAAAACCGAGCTTGTCTAAACTTTTTCCTTTATTATCAGTCGTTTGCAAGTCTATTGGTGTTTGAGTTTCATTCGAAATGACCACAAACCACCATGTTGGTTTGCGGGGATCGTCTTGTACGCGGGTGGCTCCTAAACCAAGCAATACCTGGCGCTGGTCAGAACGCAACAAGACATAACTATAGCCGGTTCGTACTTTCATTGCGCCCGGCCCCCAGCCAAGCAGCATCGATTCAAACGTCCGTGTGTCCCGACTACTATTGCGGGCACTGGTACTTTGCGACACTTTTTCTGTATTCTTGGCGGGGTTGAACGATGGCGTCGTAATCGCGCCATCAATGAGCATCGGGAAGAAGCAGTTGGCTAGTGTCGTTTTGCCGACCGCGTTTTCGCCAATTAAAGTCAGGTTGCCATTTTTTGCAGCTTGCATATCTAATTTGGCGTATTTATTAAAGTTGCGTAAATGGTAACTGACAGGTACCAAAATTTGCGTCATGATGCCGTATCTCCCTTTATATCTTCCTCCTGAGTAACTAAAAAGCGTCCTACAATCGGTGTTGGCAGCCAGTAGTCATCTTGGTTAACCATCAAATCATTCTCCAATAATGCTGCTTTTACCTGGCTGGGTTGAATGGTAAATCCCGGAAAAATTTCTCCTGTCACTTTTCTAATGAGTGCGGTTAAATCAGCGGCCGCCACCCCTGCGCCAAGTTGATGGGCCACTGCCAAAGCGACTAGATAAGGCTTGGCAACACTAGGCTGGCGTTGCGTGTCCAGTAGCAGCGCATAACGATCCCCGATTTCTAAAACAAACCGCCCGCCTTGCGCCCACTGTTCGGCAATCTCTTGCTTGTTGACAGCCAACGTTGACCAAAGTTGCGGATTGGCTTTAGGACTCATAAATTGTTCTGTCAGTAAAACACGGTTAACTTTTTGAATCTCGCTTACTTCCTCTTGGGACTGGACATTGACCAAATAATTCACCAAGTTTTGGGCAAATTCATTGAAATCCGGATGAACCTCCCAATAATCATCAATCTCTGCTGGTACATTTTCCGAATCGTCTTCAAAGCGATCTGGGGTGAACAACCCGAATCGTTTTACGAACAGTGCATCAACGGTACGCAACAATTCCCGCTCCTCTAACTCCGTAACCTCGCTATGCACCTGCCGGATGATTTTTTGGGTGGCAATGGCCCGATCCGCTTGATTATTCTGTAATTCCGGCTCATTAATGATCGTTTTAACCGTTGCCAAAAGAACATGAACCTGCACCGGCGAAAGTTTCTCGGTTCCCAACAGAAAAAGCAGATTTTCTTGAAAGTTTTCGGGCGTGATGCCGAACATGTTCTTAAAGTAAAATCCGATTCGTTTCTGCACGGAAGGTTTCTTTAAATCCGCAATGGCACCTCGACTCAATTGCGTGGCGGCAGCAAGCGGCGTGGTGGTAAACACCCCGTGATCCAACAATTCATTAATCACCAGTTGATCGCGTTTAGTTATTTGCGCCATCTTATTTCTTCTCCTTAATCAAACGAAAACGTGAACCCATGCGGCAGCACAACTGCATAATCTCCCCCTGCCACTTGCAGCTGTAACGGCGGCGAATCCGGTAATGCTTCGACTGATTTGGTTGCGCGACCAAATGGAGCAAAAGCAGCAAGATCTTTGTGATAGGTGGCAGCAAATAGTTTAACGATTTCATCGCGCGCGATAACTGTCTTGAGCGTCAAATTGTGATCAACCCGGCCATGGAAATCATCCACCATCAACGTCCGCCGAAATTCTCGCAGTCCTGCCAGTTGGGCCTGCTCGCTCGGTGCATCATCGGTGACGGTCGGATTGTCGGCGGCACTGGCCGGCTGCTTTGTAATGGGATTGGCTAAATAATGAACTGGCCCCATCGTAGACGCATCTAGCAAGTCATTGGGGTCATCAACTTCACGATCCGCCGGCAAGTGCCGTGGGATCTGGGCAGGAATCGTCAGCTGGGCGTAATGTGCGAGTAACCCATCAATTTTCTTAGACAGTGCTTTCAAGTCAATCGTTTGGCGCTTAGCATGTTCAAATTCCTGACTAAGTAAACGCACGATGCCTAACAAGGTATTAAAGACAAGATAAATCGAATCGAGACTACTATCAATCGCGGTCGTCGTTGGACTCATACTTAGCGATAACCGATTGAGCTGCGACTGTGCCCATTGCTTGGTCCGCTGAAAGCGAGTGACTAGCACTTCTTGACGGCCGACAGCGTGAGCAGCATCCAGATCCCCTTTAGCCTGCTGGGAATGGGCAATCTGATCAGGAAAAGTACGGTCGTCAGCCAAACCTTGAATACGTGCTGCCTGATTCAACATTTGCCGGTATGCCGGGATCGCTTCTTGGCGCAACATTTGCTGCAAGTGGGCTGCAGCCTGACTTCCATGGTTAAAGGCAATATCGTTTGCAATCTCATCAAGATCATCTTCTAATTTATGAATGCCTTTCATCACATCGTCATAAGCATCAAGCATATTTTTAAAATCATTGTAAAGCCGGGTGTCGGCCCCCGAACGAACCGGTACACTCAGTTTTTCGACCAGATCCACGTATTCCTGAATCCGATTGGTGTTGGCCGTAATGGTACTTTCGGCATCGATGACTTTTTGCATCATTTTCAAGTATTCAATGCCGCTGCTTGTGATCCGGTAAACATATGACTGGCGGATATGGTACTGACCGCTGCGCATGCGGGCGCGTACTTTTCGCGGGCTTACTTCAACTAACCCTGCTTGCGTCACGAGGACATCGAGCACCTTTTTCAAGACGTCATCGGCAATGGGCGTTTCCCCACTGAGGCCATCAAGATAATCGTTGTTGTACTTCCGGGCTAAATAACTCAAGGTGATCGGTTCACTGCTGCTGCCGGCATCGCGATAAAGAATCGTCAGCACTGACCAGCCAGCTAAAGGATGATGCACACTCAGTCCTAATTGACTTGCTAATAATAGATTACGCAAAGGCTCCGATAATGTCGCTGCCATCTTCCTGATTCCCCTCTTTTAATCCGCGTCCATATTCCCTCCATTATACAAGAAGTACGGTTCGCACAATAGAGATGCTGCTGCCTCATTAATATGACTCGTTTAACGATTTATGTCATTCCAACAAAGGCCGCGCGCTTCTCCCGCCCCCCAAAATCGTCAGTCATGACATTTGTCACATCACATTCATGACAATCGCGACTACTGGCAATCATGGTGGCCGCATAGTATCGATGTTGGAGGTGGATGACATGCACACCATTATTCGAACTGAACATCTGAAATTCAGCTATGGTAAAAAACAAGTTTTAAATGATATTAACTTAACGGTAAACGCCGGTGAAATCATCGGTTTGATCGGCATTAACGGCGCAGGTAAAACCACCTTGCTGAACATTTTGCTAGGACTACTTAAAGGTGAAGGCGCGGTCAGCGTTTTTGAACAGCAGCCCGGATCGGCTATTAGCAAGGCACGGATCGGGTCGATGCTTCAAGGCGACATGGTTGTTCCCGGCATCACGATTGCAGATTTACTGAAGCTTGCTGCGGCTGAAAGCGATCATCCGCTTGACACTAATAAATTGCTCACGGACTTACGCTTAGAACCTTTTAAAACACAGCGACTCGGCAGTCTTTCCGGTGGGCAATTGCGTCGGGTGACATTTGCCGTTGCCTTAATCAACCAACCGGACTTACTTTTCCTCGATGAACCTACTGTCGGGATGGATGCCAACTCGCGTAAAGCATTCTGGGACAACATCGAGCAATTGCGCCAAGAAGGTAAAACCATCGTGATTACCAGCCATTATCTCGAGGAAATCCAACAAATTGCGGACCGCCTGCTGATTCTGCAAAAAGGTCGCTTCACATTTGACGGCTCCCTCCAGCAACTGCAAAAACAGCATCTAGGTGCCACCATTACATTTGAAACTGACCTGCAACTACTCATTTTCAACGGATTGCCTGCAGTTGATCGCGTTGATCATCTCAAGCATAAACTCGTCATTCACAGCACAGATGGTGACCAGACCCTGCGCGCATTGACACCGCTGCTTGACCGCCTACACCAAGTGAGTGTGAATCGTGAATCACTAGAAGATATTTTCCTACAGTTAACCCAACAGGAGGCTAAATAAAATGAAAACATTCCTTGCACAATTAGCTTTTGACGGCAAGCGATTAGTCGTCCGAAACGCCTCATTCATTTTCTTTTCAATCATCATGCCAGCTGGATTTTATTTACTCTTCACTAAGATCATGGTGAGTGGATCAGCTGCAGAAATCAAGCAATTCAATCTCACTTACCTGGGCCAGATGATCGTCTACAGTGTTTTAATTGAGGCTTTCTTCAGCATTGCTTCTATCTTAAGACGTGACCGTGAAAAAGGCCTGACAACTTTTTTGCGGCTTTCTCCACATGGCACCTTACCTTATTACACGTCCATCACCTTTTGGATGTTGATGATGAGTCTGCTGTCAGTTGTGGTGCTAGGCGGGATTGCAGTTGGGGTTAATGGCGTTCGGCTTGAAATCAGTCAATGGTTGGGGCTGATAGTTGTGGTCTTAATCGGACAGCTGCCTTTGCTCATGATCGGAATTGCGCTGTCACATATCCATCGAGAAGAAATGCTCAGTCTTGCCAGCAACTTGCTGACTTTTCCGATGGCCTTTGTCAGTGGCTTATGGTGGCCCATCAGCATGTTGCCAAGTTGGCTTCAAACAATTGGCAAGCTGATGCCGACTTATTTCGTCAACAATCTCTTAAATGAACTGACGTCACGTGCTAAAGTAGACTTAACCAATTTGATTGGCATAGTTGTTTGGGTCTTACTTGCCGGCTTGGTCGTTGTGGCAATGACTCGAAACGAACAACGGAGAGGCGTGGCATTGGGTGAGGCATAGTTTTCGATTATGGTTCAGCAATCTGGAATGGACCAGTTATGTGTGGCTGCTTTATTGGCCATATATTATGAGCGAGTTCATCCCCACCAAGTCCAGTATTGACTGGCTGTGGATTGGCTTAGGGGTCCTTTTCCTGGTCGTTTATATTCTCGTTAATGAAATCGATCGGTGGCTGGCGGTGACGATTCCACTAGAACTCTTCATTGCCGGCTTGTTTTCGATCTTTGCCTTCAATAACTACATGATTATTTACCCAGGATGGCAGATTTCATTTATCTTGGCCCGGTATCCGCGAAAATATTTTCGCTGGTTTGCCACCGCATTTTACGTGATTATGTTCATCGGACTCTGGCGTTATAATCAGTTTCATCCTGGCGTCATTGGTCTCGACAATGCGAATATTAGCGACCTTGTTTTTCCATTAGCCTCACCGCTGATTTCGTACACCCTTGCGCGCTCAGTCATCCGTCGCCGCCAGTTAAGTCAAACCAATCGGCGGCTGCAGGCGGTTGTTCGCCGCGGTGAGCGTGAACGCATCGCGCGTGACTTGCACGACACACTTGGCCAAAGCTTCTCGATGATCACGCTCAAAACCGAATTGGCAAAAAAGTTACTCATCAAAGCGCCGGAACGAGTGGCCCAAGAATTAGACGATATTGCTAAAACCAGCCGCGACAACCTACAATTGGTTCGCGCCATTGTCAACGACCTTCATCAGCAGTCCCTCAGCGAAATGATGTTGGAACAAGGTAAAAATCTCGCGGAAGCGGATGTGGTTTTACTGACAAACGGGGAAAATGAAGCCACTGAATGGCCGACAACCGTTCAAGCCCAATTGAGCGCCGTCATTTCCGAAGCCATTACCAATGTGATTCGCCACGCGCACGCTCACCAAGCCATCATTACCTTCGATCAAACCCCTACCGCTTATCTGGTTGAGGTTCAAGATGACGGTCATTCAAAAAGCTATGTTCGCGCTGGGTCAAATGGTATTAGCGGCATGCAACAACGCATGCAAGCGGTCAACGGCACTTTTTCCATTGTCCATAATCGCCAAGGCACACGGGTTTCACTTACTTTGCCAAAGGAGGCCTGATGATGATTACGTTATACCTTGCCGAAGATCAAAGCATGTTAAACTCGGCACTTTCGCAGTTACTCAACTTGGAAGATGATTTAACCGTCATCGGCAGCGCACAAGACGGCGCCACCGCTTGGCAAGCCATTCAATCGCAGCCGCCTGATGTCGCGATCCTCGACATTGAAATGCCGAAAATGACCGGCCTGGATGTTGCTGATCAAATTCACACGCACGCTTTACCTACCAAAGTCATTATCCTGACTACCTTCGCCCAAAAAGTATATTTTCAACGCGCTATTGCTGCTCAAGTGAACGGTTATCTTTTGAAAGACAGCCCAAGCGATGACCTAATCGCCGTTATCCGGAAAGTGATGACGGGGCAAACAGTTTACGCACCGGAATTAGTTGCGAACATGGTCACGGCTGAAAGCAACCCCCTGACAGAGCGCGAATTGGCCGTTCTCGGGGAAGTCGCCAGTGGTTTGTCTTCCAAACAAATCGCAGCCTCGCTTTTTCTATCTGAAGGCACCGTGCGTAACTACTTGTCGGCCATCTTTAGTAAGCTAGGGGTGCATAATCGGATTGAGGCAATTGAGATGGCGAAACGGAATAAGTGGTTGGCATGAAGGCGTTGTTTCGATAAAATTCAACTAGCTGGCTAAACTAATTCAAAGCTCATTCTATGGCTACACCTCTTCTAGGTCATCACCATCATTCAAAGTGGGGTCTAAAAATGGACACTAGCAAACTAACATTGTTGTTTCCGGGAAATCCCTTAAGAGTCTCTCAACCCGACCCAGATTACGCCGAAGAATATACGGTTGCAAAATCCATGACTAATGTTCGGCTTATTAATCTTGATTGCTTATTAGATCAAAATCAGCTTGAGTTGAATACGTCTTTTCCTTCTGAAACAACAGTTATCTATCGTGGATGGATGTTACGGCCAGAGACATATTCTAAAATGAATAGTTTAATCTTAGCTTCTGGAGCAAAAATGCTTACTGATACCCACGCCTATACAGGGACCCATTTGCTTCCTAGCTGGGCCCATCACTCTAACACACTCAAATCAGCTTGGACAACCGATTTATCCGATAAAGGTATCATACGAGTGCTTAACCAATTTTCCGGACCAGTCACAATAAAGGATTTTGTTAAGAGCAGAAAGCACGAATGGTATAGTGCCTTTTACATTCCAAATGCTCAAAACTTTTCACAATCTTTGGAAGTGATTCATAACTTCATTACTCGACAGGGCGAGAACCTTGTTGGTGGTCTTGTCATCCGTGAGTTTGTTCCGCTACTTCAGACAGGCACCTACTTATCAAACAATCCGACATTTGAGGAATATCACGTTTTCTATTGGCAAAGAAATCCATTTGTGGTTATTGATTATTGGGGGAAGAATTTTGAAAGCTTGAATGCAAACGATCAGCAATTCATTAAAAAACAAGGCGCTGATATTAAATCTTCTTTTTTCACAATCGACTTTGCCCGAAAGATCAATGGTGATTTAACAATTATGGAAATTGGCGATGCACAAGTTTCGGGTTTGCAGAATTTCGATGTTAATCATTTTTATCGGTTATGGTTAAATCAAAAATAAATCTTCAATCTTTTCCGATAATTGCTGAAAAGTCAGATAGATTTTCCTTTATGTGTGAAAATCTATCTGACTTTAATTTGCAAAGAATTAGTTTTAACTTTAATGACTGGTCATCATTTAACATTCGCAAAAAATAACCATTCGTCATAGACGCTTAATACGATTGTACAGTAGCACCAATCAACCCCGGTCCAGTATGAACTCCCAACGATGGTGACACTTCACCGATAAAATCAACCGGGTGTCCTGTGGCTTCTTCTATTTTTGCGGCTAGTTTCTTCACCAGCGTTGGATTCTGGCCGTGCGCGACTCCGATTCGATAATGATCACTGTTCTTGCAATCCTGCTCAATCTGATTGACCAGTTTTTGAAGCGCCTTTTCCTCCGAGCGGGCTTTAAAGATTGGATAATAAACGCCTTCCGGATCACATGAAATAACCGGTTTAATATGTAAGACCGAGCCGACTAATCCGGCAACCCGACCAATTCGTCCCCCGGCACTCAAATATTTCAGCGTCGGCACGTAAAAATAGATCCGACTTTTAACGATCGATGCTTCAACTTTTGCCACCAGCGTCTGAAACGATTCGCCGGCATTGATTAGCGAGGTCGCATAGGCAACTTGAATGCCACTGCCAATGCCGATGCTTTTCGTATCCAAAATGGTAATCTGCTTGTCGGGAAACTCCTCCGCCGCTAGTTGAAAGACATGGTGCGTGACTGACAGCGCGCTCGAAATTGTAATCCCAAGAATCTGCGTATAACCCGCCGCAAACAGCCCTGCCAGCGCTTCTTTGGCTGCATGCGGTGAAGGACTGGATGTTTTCGGCAAGGTTTCAGCCGTTGCCAATGCCGAATAAAATTCATCCGGGGTAATATCAACCGCGTCCAAATAGTTATGCCCGTTCATCGTAATGTTCAATGGGACAACCGCGATATTCGGGTTCGCATCCAGCACACTTTTAGGAACATCCGAACCTGAATCAACGAGAATTGCAATTTTTTCGGTCATGTTGCGCCTCCATCAGCTTTAATGACTATATTATATAGTTTTAAAAACTAGATGTAAATAGGTTCATGACGTTTATCACTTTTATTTGTAGTCTTCCACAAATAAAAATGGCTCCGAGACTCACAAACACTGTGTTCTCAGAACCATAGCGATCTTTATAACTTTTTAACCAAAACCAAACACGGATTCCAGGCATCCCACAACTGCGGGAAGACCTCTAAGCGCTCAAACCCCATCGCTTCATAAAAACGAATTGTTCGATCATATTCCGGATAATGACCTTCATCAACCGTTTTAACCTGCAGATAATGTGCATGTTGCCGCGCAAAGGCCGCCAACGCCTGAAATAGTTGCCGGCCAACTCCCTTGTGGTGGTAAGCTTTCTTGACGCCCATACAGTTAATCTCACCTGTTGCTTGACTCGTTTTATCAAAATCAACGAACCCAATGACTTGATCATCCTGTTTAGCGACCCATAGTGGTAAAGCTGCCGCCGCATCAATATATTCCTGTGTTGATGCGGGTAGCCCAAACCATTCAGGCAAGTCTGCTAAAACTTCGCGCACAATGGCCTGCTTTTTTGCTGGCGCTTTTTCACGTGTGACGATGATACTGTTGCTGCTGACCATGCTGCATCTCTTTTCAATCTTGGATCAACTTGACGAAAAACAATTCACTCACGCCATTGTCAGGATAATCAACGGTTCCAAATTGTTGAAATCCTAGCGCAGGATAAAACTGCGGACCTTGGAATGACAACGTATCTAAATGGACGATTGGACAATTAATTTCCTTGAACGCGGCCAATAGTTGGTTCACCAGCCGCGTGCCAAGTCCTTTACGCCGATACGCCGGTGCGATCCACAACGCTTCAATGTAGCCGATTCGATACATAGCGCTATAGCCGAAAATACCGCCAACACACTGTCCATCTTCTTCAGCCAAAAAAGTGAACGTGATTCCCGGTTTTGCCTGCAAAAGCGGCTTCTTCGCCAAATTCTCTGCCTCAAACTGATCTTCAACCCAAGTCATCGCTGCATCATCCCCTGAGGCTAACGTATAGATCGCTGGCAATACTGGTGATACTTGCAACTGCAATGGTTTGACAAAAAAGTATTCGGTCAACGCTGCATGGGTATAATGCAACTTGCCGAACGCTTGATATTGATTGGCGCGATAAAAAGCCGGCGCCTGATAATCAAAAGTTTCTAATCTGACTTTGCAACATCCCGCCTTGAAAAGCGCCTGCTCGACTGCCACTAGCAAGGCCTGGCCGATTCCTTGCCGACGAAACATTGGATCGACCCACAGCATCTCCAAATAGCCGATCCCGTAATCATCCGAACTCGCCGCCACGCCGCCAATAACTTGAGCGCCTTGTTTAGCAATGAGATTAATGGTCAAGTCAGCCCCCTTCCCGGAAAAAGGGTGCGACTTTACATTATCGTGATCTAATCGGTCTACCAGTTCCCACCCTTGATCCAAGGTGCCTGATTTGATTTTCATTTCATCCTCCAGTCATTATAAATAAAGTAATAAAGACTCAAAAGTAATTGCTTTGTTCAAAGACTTTTGATCATAGCATTTGTAAAGTGGTACGCTTACTTGGCTTTGATTATACTGAATATTCAACTAAAATAAAATGAAAATCAAAGAGGTCATGAAAAGCTATCGTGGTATTTCACCGCATATTGAGTGTCCCTTCCGGAAAAGGACTCGCAAATTATAATTTATATCGTGCGATTTCCTCACGATATCGGCTCAATAACTGATGTGTACAACGCTTGGGAGTCATTGATCTTTTGACGTTTTTCCAGAGAATTGCTGCAACTTTTAATCGAGAACTAAAGACAACAGTAGCATGATCAGCAAAGAAGTCGCGTACAAATCGATTCCACTCGTAAGTCTGTTCCTCGACATTATGGGCAAGAAACTGTTTGCGCGCCGATGGTGTTCGGGTCGCTTGATAAACCGCAACTAGATCGGCCACCGTCAATCCTAACTCAGGCCGCGACTCGGCTTGCCGTTTGACAACTGCCATTGGCTTGGTGAACGCAAACTTAGATGTCTTAAAATACGCCGCAAAAAAGCAACGTGCGGCCGCGTTAAACGCGAAACCCGATCCGGCAAGTGGCGTCGTGAGCGTGATCGCACCAAGATTAACTTTGGCTGTCGGTCCGCTCGTTCGCGTTGGGGTCTCAGGAGGCTCACCTAACATTGCCGCCCTTAGCCGCTGATTCAATTCCGCTTTGGTACCGGAAGCAGCCAAATGATACTCACGACAAAGTGCAGTCAGCTCGGTCTTGTAGTGATAATAATCAAAAAAATCCGCTTTTAACACCATGCCATCGTCCCTTTGCTGACTTTCCACCTTGTATCAGTTACTTCTTAAGTATACATTAGTCTAATTTAATTCTCATGCCGGTTTTTCACCGAGGCAAGTTGCTTACCGTGGGCATAGCCGTACAACGGTGGTTGACATTTTTCAGGGCTGACTTGATCATCATCTAAAAATACATACCCGGGTAAAATAAAAAGCCCGTGGTTAGATCATCAACTTCTTTGACAATCCCCACAGGCGCTCAATATTAATCTTTCATATGTTCAGTTAATTCTACTTTAGCAGCGTTATAACCCTTGATAAAATCAGCAACCTCTTGCATCCGATGACCAGTGACCACATTGCCAAACGGTGCGATTTGCCCTTCACACGCAACACTTTCTAAATACTCAAATGGTGCCGCATCCGCTCATTTGCCATACACTTCTTTAGCCAAACCCATTGCCGACCACGCCTTGGGCCATCCTGCGTAAAATGCCAAATGCGTGATGGTTGCTACAACTTCCTCTTTCGTCAAGCCATGATCTTTACCCATTTTCAGGTGTGCTTTTAACTGGGGGAAATCGCCGCTCGTCATGAGACAGGCGATGGTGATCAAACTGCGATCACGCGCCGATAACTCGTTTTCTTTGGCCCAGACTTCGCCGAACAAGACATCATCATTTAGTGCGGCGAATTGCGGGGCAAAATCGCCTAACTGTTTTCTTCCTGCTGTTTGTTTCTTCATCAATTAGTCAACCTCCGTTAATGCTGCATATGCTTCATCACTGACAGGTTCAAGCCATTCGCTGGTTCCTTTCGTAATTGCAATATGGCTCATCCAATGATCTTTTGTGGCCCCGTGCCAATGTTTGATACCTTCGTGAATCGTGACAACATCGCCTGGACGTAACTTTTGTGCCGGCTTGCCTGCTTCTTGGTACCAGCCTTCACCACTTGTTACCAGCAAGATTTGAAATCCGTGATGATGAATGTGCCAGTTATTGCGGCACCCAGGTTCAAACGTCACATTGGCGACATGGACATCAATTTCATTTTCCGCGCCTACAAGTGAATGCAAATAGCTCTGGCCTTTAAAATATTGTTGATAAGCGGTGTTAGCTTGGCCTAGTCCGAAAAGACCCGCATGATCATTCTCTTTAGTCACACGATCTACCTTCTTTCGTCATTGAGTTCATTATGCGTCAGCAACTGAAAAATGTATAATACTTATATAGTATGTATCATTATGCATTTTTATTATGATTAGGAGCCTTGGCCTTGGAATTACGCACGTTACGTTATCTGGTAGCAATTGCCGACGCAGGCACGATCACGGCTGCTGCCAATAAGATTCACATCTCCCAACCTGCCTTGTCGCGCCAAATGCAGGAACTAGAGCGTGAACTTGGCACCAAACTTTTTAATCGGAAAAATCGGGCGATCAGCTTAACTGCTAATGGCACTTATCTCGTCAACCGGGCGCGCCAAATCCTTAACCTGACAGACGCTGCTATCACCGATATGACTGATGACCAAGCCATTAACGGCAGGGTTGGCATTGGGCTTGGGGGATTCGTGACAGCCGCAGCTTAGCCATTGGTCTGGGTGAATCCAGGCTTAATCGCAGTGTTCTGCATGCGGCCAAGGCCTTGGTGACCACATTTCCTGATGTTAAATTAAAAATCTACAGTGGTAATGCGGCCGAAATCACCGAACAACTTGACCATGGCTTACTCGACTTTGGCGTTGTGATTGATCCGGCCGATACTTATAAATATGCCTATACACCGATTTCCGGTGAAAACATCTGGGGATTAGTGGTTCCTAAAACCGATCCGTTGGCTAAATTCGCGGCTGTCACGCCAAAAATGATCCGCCATCAACCACTCATCATTTCAGAACGACAACCAGTTGTCACCTTGTTTGAAAAATGGGCCGGTTCCAATTTTGACCCCGCGCAAATCGTTGCCCGCTTCAATTTAGCCTACAATGCCGGAATACTGACAAACCTTGGCTTAGGTTACACTGTGGGCCTTGATCATTTACTCGATAACCGGGAAATGGCCTTATCATTTATCCCATTTTCACCTAAACTCACGACCCGTATGACGTTGATCTGGACCCGCCATGCGCCCATGTCGCGAACCGCGCAAAAGTTTCTGACGATCTTTCAGCAACAAAACCCGTCACCCGCCACTTGAAGATTAACGCAAACAACCAGCAGATGCGCCGACTGAAGAGACGTTTCTGCTGGTTGTTTATTCAAGCTATGATTGAAAGTGACTCAGGTTATAACTCTTTTTTCTGCAAAAGCCATGCTGACGAACCGATCATCACAATCAAAAATCCGAGGCTAACTGCAATATACGGCGGCAACTCGCTCATTTCCATGCTACCAACGCCCAAGTTCTGGGAAACTGCCAAGAAATCAATATACTTCAACCATGACCACTCTCCAATTAGATGGATCACCCCTACGAGAATCGGAAAAATAACCACGACAATCGTGGCAATTGTCATCGAGCCAGTCGCGATTAATAAAAAGACGCCCAGACTAAAGATGACACTCAGGAAAAAGGTGGCTGCAACAATACTTAAACCCATAGTATTCAAAACACTTGGCCAGCTGACACCTAATGCGCGCCCCTTCGCTAAACCGCCAAGCAGCGCAATACCAAAGTTAACGGTAAATAAGATAAGTAAGTCAAGCAACATCACTAAGTATTTCGCCAGAACAAATTGGAGGCGCGAAATCCCTGAAATCAGCGTATTCTTGTAAACCTTCTGGCTAAACTCATAGCCAAAAACAATCACAAAGACCCCGATAAAGAAATAAAGTAAGAGCGTGTCCGACATATTGGCGGCCTGCACGCCAAACTGAGCCGTCCACGTTTTTGCAGCAATTTGAGCAATAAGATTGTCATCCCCATGTACTGTCACACCGCCGATATTCTTGCTTGTAACAGACCAAACAGCATAGGCGATGGTGATAAGAACGATGACATACATGCCTAGTGTACGGCGTTGGCGATAGAAATCGGCGCGAATTTGATTCATCATGCCTGTCCCTCCTGTTTTTCAGTCTGCCCCAGCAAGCGCATGTAAAATTGCTCCAATGAACCGGCTTGGTGGCTGACGTCTTGAACACTCACCCCACTGGTCACCAGTAATTGATTGACCGCGGCCGCATCGACATCTTTTTGGCGTAATAACAGATGCTGGTCGTCAAGTACATCAAACGGCTGATAACCGTGCTGATCCAATACCTGTGCGGCCACCGTCGCCCGGTCCACGGTAATGGCCAGTCCTGATTGATTAGCCTGATCCAATTCCGCCTTGCTTAATTGCTTGATCATTTGACCATGGTGAATGATGCCAAACCGGGTGGATACTTGATAAAGTTCACTCAAAATATGACTCGAAATCAAAATCGTCGTCTTGCGTTCTTCATTTAATAACTTAAGTAATCTTCGAAATTCCATAATCCCGGCCGGATCCAAACCGTTGATCGGCTCATCTAAAATCAAAAAATCCGGCCGTGGCAAAATTGCTAATGCCAGCCCCAATCGTTGTCGCTGACCAAGTGAAAGGTGCTTAACTTTGGTGGTTCGCTTTTCCTGAAGCCCCACAAAATCAATCGTCTCTGCAATGACCTGTTGATCATTGATGCCATGCTGAATGGCGCAAAGTCGCAAGTTCTGAGTGACGGTTAATTTTTCAAACGCTGCCGGGCTTTCAATAATCGCCCCTACTCGACTTAAAGCGCGCTGGTAATGACCGGCCCGCTCCCCCAGCAGTGTAATCGTGCCTGCCTGCATTGGGGATAAGCCGGTAATCAGCCGCATCAAGGTCGTTTTTCCCGCCCCGTTTTCGCCAATTAAGCCATAAATATCACCACGTTCAACCGTAAAACTCACTTGATCCAGTGCCTGAAAATGACCGAATTGTTTACTGACCTGATCAATCGTTAAAACCGGTTCATCCATCGTCCTTACCTCCATTATTTTGCTTTACAAAACCAGCATAGCGATCATTCCTTAATTACCAGCATAATCAATCCTTAATTAATCCTAAATTGTGAAAAGGTGCATTAATAGCTTACACTATCATTGGAGGAAAGGAGTGACGCTGATGGCGAAGATATTAATTGTTGAAGATCATCAGGATATCCAGGCCTTATTAAAAGATGTGCTAACCCCGACTTATACGGTCACCCAGGCTTATGACGGCATTCAGGCTTTAACGGCCTTTCATCGAGAACAACCGGACTTGATCATTCTCGATTTAATGCTGCCCAACGTGACCGGTGAAAGTGTTTTAACAACCATTCGTAAAACATCCCAAGTTCCCGTGCTGGTGTTAACGGCGATTCAGGAAAAAGTCAAAACCGTTGCCCTGTTGCAGCAAGGCGCAAACGATTATTTGACCAAACCGTTTGACATTGACGAATTACTAGCACGCATTCAAGTCCAACTGCGCCAAGTCAGCGGCCAACCGGTAACGACGAACGATCAACTAAAAGTCGGCGAAATTCAATTAGACCCTAAGCGCCATGTGGTGACCGTTAATCAGCAAACCCTAACGCTGCCTAAAAAAGAATATGACATGTTGGCGCTAATGATGCGTGATCCCCATCAAGTCTTTGATAAAAGCCAACTTTATGAACATGTATGGGGTGAGCCGTTTTTAAATGCCGACAATACCTTAAACGTTCACATCAGCAACTTACGGACAAAAATCAATGAACTTGCCCATGATCCCAAATACATCATTTCAATCTGGGGCATCGGTGTACGTTTGATTTAGCAAGGAGAAATCATTATGCTTGGCATCCTTATCTTACTTATCGTGATCTGTCTAGTACTCTTTGCCTTGCTATTACTGGTGATAACCGATGTTCATCGCATCAGCCGTGATCTTGATTATATTAATCACCATAACACCAATGCAGGGATCACAAGTAACACGAACCTACCTTTGATTCGCAAACTTAGCGCGGGCATCAATCAAAATCTCAATACGATGCATCAACTTCAAATCGAACAAGTTGAACAGGAAAAAAAGATTCACCAAATGCTCATGGATCTGACGCACGATATCAAAACCCCGCTCACAGTGGCAACCGGTTATGTTCAACTACTTGACCGTCAACCTGAAGCCGATCCCAAGCCTTCCCTCGCCCGGATTGCCAACAACCTGCGTTCAGTCAACTACTATCTGCATTATCTGATGGACTTCAACCTGATTCAGGAAAAGACCCGCAGTTTGAACCATCAATCCGTTAACGTTTCGGAATTACTTAAAAACGAACTCTTTGATTACTATGACCAGCTTACTGCCAGCGGATTAAAAGTGACACCTGCCATCACCGATCAATTAATGCTTGAAACCGATGAAACCCTCATGCGCCGGATTATTCAGAATTTAATTGGCAACTGGCTTAAATATGCCAAAAGTCAGGCCAAGCTTTCTTTTGCCCGCCAAGATAGCCATCACTTGGTCATGACCTTCTCAAATGACACGGCACAACCGGTTTCGCATGTTGATCAATTAGTCGATCGCTTCTACACCACCGATGCGGCGCGCACCACGCAAAGTGTCGGTTTGGGTTTAAGCATCGTCCAATCGCTGACGACTACAATGGGCGGAAAAATGAAGCTTGAGGCCCATGACGACTCATTCACCGTTAAATTGATATTTCGGACTGATAAGCTGCCAGCACACTAAACCCCGCGATACTCCTTATCCGAGACCCACTTTAGGGCGGCTGAATACGAGGTTTTTTCGAGCTAAAACGCTTGCTTTTTGTAAGGAGATTGTTATTCTATTAACAGTCTATTAACTGGAGGGGCAAGACTTGAAAACACAACATAAATGGCTCGTTATGATCACGGCAGCACTCACAATTGTTCTAGCTGCATGCGGTCAGCAAGGCAAACAATCGAGTTCCAATTCGAGCAAACAACAGGTCTGGCACCGCATGGAATCAGATGTGCTGCAAACGCTTGATCCAAGTAAGGCATCGGAAGGCGTTTCCGGCCAGGCGATTATTGATACCATGAATGGCCTGTACAAGTATTACGGGCATAAACTACAGCCGGCAATGGCAACTAAGATTGTGAAGCCAACTAACAATGGGCTTACTTATACTTTTACGTTACGCGATGCTAAGTGGAGTGACGGCACTCCGGTCACGGCACAGGATTTCGTTTTCGCCTGGCAGCGGACGGTCAACCCGGCCACTAAGTCATCCCAGGCCAATATGTATTCCGGGATCAAGAACGCTGACGACATCCGCGCTGGTAAAAAACCGGCCGCGACCCTTGGCGTCAAAGCAATCAACAGCAAGACGCTGGAAGTCACGTTGGAACATCCGATTCCCTATTTCAACAGCCTGCTAAACAATGTCGCCTTCTTCCCGCAACCCGCTAAAAAAGTGCAGGAATGGGGCAACAAATACGGCACCAAGTCCGAATACACGCTTTCAAACGGTGCCTTTAAATCCAAAGGTTGGACCGGTACCGGCGACAAGTGGACCGAGGTCAAAAACAACCGTTATTGGAATCAAAAGAATGTTCACCTGACTCAAATCGATGTTCAAGTGGTCAAAGACACCAATACGGCACTCGACCTTTACCACACCGGCAAACTGGATGATGCCACGTTAACCGGCCAACTTGCCGCACAACAAAAAGGTAAGACCGGTTATGTCGCCACCAAACGCGCCCGCACGTATTTCCTGGAACTAAACGAAAACAAAGTACCCGCGTTTAAAAACACGAAGATTCGTCAAGCAATTTCAATGGCCATTAATCGCGATTCTTTTGTTAAAAATGTTCTTGCTGACGGCTCAATCGTTGCACGCGGCATCACCCCAGCCGACTTGAGCCAATTGCCTGACAGCTCAACCGATTTTGCCACTGCCGTTGGTAAGGGCACAAAAACAATCACCACATATAACAAGAAAAAGGCCCAAACGCTCTGGAATCAAGGGCTTAGGGAACTCGGCATTAAGAATGTTAATGTTGAGCTTCTCGGTGATGACGTTGATGCAGTCAAGGCAACCCAAGAGTATCTTCAAGGAACGCTTCAGGAAAATCTGCCTGGCCTGAAGATCAGCATTGCCAGCGTGCCGGCCAAGAATCGCCAACAGCGAGCATCGACGCGTGATTTTGACATGGTGCTAAGTACTTGGGGCGCAGATTACCCTGATCCGAATACGTATCTGGATCTGTTCACCAGCACCAGTGAGTACAACCACGGTCAATGGCAAAATAGCGATTACGACCAGCTCATGGCCAAGGCCAATGGTGCTGATGCCAACAATCCAACGGCGCGGTTTAAAGACATGACGCAAGCCGAACAACTACTGGTCAATCAAGCCGGCGCGATTCCGCTTTATCAACTCGTTGCCGCGCGGATGGTTAATCCAAAAATGCACGATCTAAAAACCAGCCCGGGTAACAGTTTCAACTTTGTCAATGCTTATTTGAAGTAAACGAAAGCCGTTTCCGCTCATCATCTGCGGAAACGGCTTTTTAGTGCGCTAATTTCAATAAACATTATCTGCATCAACCACAGGCGGCTCAATTGGCACCATTGTCCGATGATGACGACGATAGGTTGCAATTTCTTTGACGCCGTGCCGCTTTAACATGGCCAGTGCCTGTTTAAAGTTGGCTTCATAATGCGGACCTTCATGAGCATCACTGCCAATCGTAAACAAATGGCCGCCTGCCTGCTGATACCAGGCGATGGCTTGGTCATACAAAGGCGCATTGTGCCAGCGATACATCGACTTGGTGTTTAACTCCAATGCAAGATCATGCGCGACTGCAATGGCAAAGATCTGATCCAGCAGTGGCTTTCCCCATGCTTCCAACTGCTCCGGTGTGATATCAAAGAGCCGCAAGCCATAATCAAAATGAGCAAGAACATCCGCATCGTGAAACTGTTTGAGTCCA
>OAWR01000074.1_pt1 | contig 31677 bp, 30 predicted proteins | sample 1476931 | NCBI WGS metagenome assembly OAWR01 (sample SAMEA2580242, study PRJEB22360) | human gut metagenome | biome: human gut; feature: human-associated habitat; material: faeces | place: Denmark | collected 2008/2010 | reverse complement strand
CTGTACAACCTTCACCTTGAACTCACTTGAATATTTAGTCATAAAAATACCCCACTATCATTAGAGTATCTGTCTAACAATTATGGGGCACTTCAATTTTCCGTGAGTGCTTTTTTGATGAAGCCTGGTAACTTTTGGAGAACTGTACTGCTAACTATCCGGCAATTGAGACGTGTGTTGGTTGGTGCTCAATAATCGGCATCCACTGCGACACAATGTTTTCCGGGCTAAAGTGGCTGGCGCGTTCCAAACTTTGATGGGCATAGTGCCGGCGCAAATCGGTTTGGTTAATCATTTTCTTGAGGTTAGCCACAAAATCCGGGACATCCTGCGCTTTGGTCAGCAGGCCATAGTCGTTGTTGCCAAGGTATTCGCGGGAACCGGTATTTTCCATGGCAACAACCGGTAACCCTGAGGCCATAGCTTCGCCGATAACCAGCGGCATGCCTTCCCAACGCGATGTGGACACGAAGATTGAAGCGGCACGGTAATGATCACGCAAAGCCTGATCTTTTAGCGGTCCTTGATAAATAAGCTTGTCACTGACGTTAAAGTAGTCGATCAGGTCATAGAAGTTTTTCATGTCTTCATCGGTACCAGCGCCGGCAATTGCGATCTTCCAGTCGTCCGGAAGTGAAGCGGCTGCCTCAAGCAAAAAGTCGATTCCTTTGTGGGCGATGGCGATTCGGCCGGTGAAGGCGATGCGGTGGGCGTTTAGATCAGCTTCACCAGTAGGAACAAGGGTGAGCGGATTGTAGATTTTAACGGTACGCGGATTGAAACGCTTATAGGAATTCAAATCGCTTTCGGTTAACGTAACGAGTGTATCGACAGCTTGCAAGCCACCTTCGAACTCAGCTTGCATCTGGACATAGTAATCTTCCATGTAAGTAGCGTAGTTATTGTGCATCCAGCCAATGAGATTAACGTCTGGCAAAGCCCGTTTAATCAGCGGAGCAAAACTCGTTGTTAAACCTGCTGGTAAGATAACTGTTTGAAAATGCTGATCCCGAATCGTCGTGATCAAATCCGCAATTTGGTCATGATAGTGGGTGTATGGGTCACTACCAAAAAAGTTTAAAAGTTTAGGATCGGTTGGGCGCGGTGCGATGAGCAGAGGTGCGTCCAACTCAAAGTAGGCAGGGGCATCTGCTAAAGTATAAAAACTAACATCGTAGTGCTTGACGAGGTCGTTACCTAAAACGGTTGAAGCGCGTTTAACGCCATCCATGACGATATTTTCTAGAACGATCATAACTTTCATAAGTGTTCGCCGCTAAGATCAGCGGCTCCCCCCTTTCTTCTGAGTACGTTACGAGCTGACTGCAGCGTCCAGTCGAAGTGGCACAACTACTAAAAAAATAGTAGCGGGGTCATAACAGTTTTTGGTTCTTTTGAGAAACTGTTTATATTATCATACGCGCTTTTTATTAGTAAGTGCAAGTTTTTCTCACAACCGTTGATTTATCAAGGGCTTCGAGCGCTTGTTTCATTTAGAAAAAAGGGATTATGATAAGTGGCTGAATTGTTTGCGTTCTGTTTCACGTGTAACTGCAACGTAAGCTAAGGCGTTACTTATCTATCTTATAACCTAAATTGAAAATTCACAAGAAAATTTTTTTGCTTTTCGACTGTAACCGGCAATTTAGTGAGCGCGAGCCAGCGTGTTTAGAAACCGGAGTGTAAGCGGCCTTAAGCGTGATGGCCGGGTTTTGGCCATTGCGCTTAAGGTCCTTACACGCAGGTTTCTGCGCCGGGGAGCGCGTTATGGCCGTAAGCTAGAACATAAGCGGCCTCAGACGTAATAGCCCAGTTTTAGCCATTGCGTCTAAGTCCCTTACATGCAGTTTCTGCATCGGGCTCGCGCTTTATGGTGAGATGCTGTCATCGGAAGCGGGCTTTTATGCTGATTTTCCAAAATGGCGCAAAGGATGCTCTAGGACTTGTGTTGTTAAAGATCAAGTCCAGTGTTCCACGTGAAACAGCCTCGTGCTATGATTTATGTTTTTTCGAGCGCTGCCACCAGTAACGATCATGTACAAGTTGCTTAGTGAGTGCTTTCCAATGAGGTCGCAATATGGCTGTGTTAACCTGCAGATTGCCAAAAACCTTTTCTTCATAAGCCTTCGTTAAGTTAAACATATGCGCTTGCTGGCCTAATCGTTTATCGATGGTCTGAGCATAATCATCAAGCGACTGGTTCACGGGTCGTTTCTTGACCCAACGTAACGCCCGAAGAAGTATGCGATAACGCGCCGAAAAGTTTGTCGATCCCAGTCCGATTCCTAATATCAGCATGACGAGCGCTGGTAACTGCCAGACACTTATCAACAGTAGAGCTAATAGGATGATGAACAATGATTTTTTTAGCCAATTTAGGCGGCTGAGAGACGGCCGAGATTGTCGTTTCGTTTGTTTGGACACTGTACTGGCGGACACACGCGAACTGGACGAGGATGAATTGCTAGTGCTGGACGGTTGAACGCTTTCAGTGCCGCTGTTACTAGGACTTGGAGGCGTAACATTTTCATCGGGAGTTGCCGGGTCACTGAAGCCTGGTGTTGGTTCAAATGGCAGCCAGCCTAAGTTGTCGAAATAAACTTCCGGCCATGAATGGGCATTACTGTTGCGAATCACGTATCTTTTCTGATTTCCGGAACCACCGAGCAATGTGCCAGTGTTGAATCCCTTAGCCCAGCGCGCTGGCAAGCCGATACTGCGACATAGTACGACCATTGCCGAGGAGAAGTTATCACAGTAACCGATGGGGGAATCAAAAAGAAAATAATCCACATAGTCTCGGGTTGGCGGGGTGCGGCGTGCATCGGTTTTTGAATACGTGAAGCGCGGATCTGACTTGAGATAATTTTGGATAGCCAGTACCTTTTCGTATGGGGTCGTGGCCTTGGCGGTGATTTTCTTGGCAAGTGTTCTGACCCTTTTTGGCAAGGTGCGTGGCAATTGTAGATAACGGGACGCAACCTTTTGACGGGAACTGGTCGCCGCGGCCAATTGTGCTGCTGAGATCTGTTTTGGTTGCACCTGAATGTCCAATCGCTGAAAACGTGCTTGGTCGGTTGTTTGCATGCGGCGGGTTTCCGGATTGAGCAAAAAATCGGTCGTGGGATCGGGTTGGCCGCCGGTGAAGGTCAATTGACCATAAGGAAGCGGTAAATAGGTTTTACCACCGTTGAAAGTTAAGGTTGTACTTGTGGCAGGCCCGTAATCGATAGTGGCCGCCGAGTCGCGCATGGTGGCACCGTCTAATGGCATACGCTGGTTTTGATCAGCGCCAGCCTGCCAACCAGTACCGGTATATTCTGCATCAACGGCAACGCGATAATAACTGGCTTTAGCACTGGTTGCCGTGAAAACCGGAGTGGGGTCATCGTAGACCGGTCCTCCCAAAACGCGGCTATTTTCCGTAAAGCCCGTTCGTCCGGGACCGTTGATATAAGTCTCAATACCGGCATAAAAACCACGCTGATTTAACCGGTCACGAAAAGGAATCGACACATTTGCCAGCTGATCATTTAGTGGGGTCGCTGATGAAAGCCAAGCGAGGCCAAGCGTTAGTCCGCTTATGAAGACACATCCCAGTAAGAACGGGCGCCAATGATCAGCATAAAGGTGGAGGATCGCCAATAAACCGGTTACTAGAGCGAGCTGAATGAATTGAATGGTTAATTTGCTGCCGTTAAAAATGTGCACGGCCACCAGATAACTAAGAACGATGGCAATAGCGCCAGGATAGAAACGAACCACAACCGTTAACAGCAACAGAAAAGCCACCAACGTGATCACCAGCGTCATGCTGAGGACGGTTGGAACATCGACGCCGCCAGCCTGCACGAATTTTCCGGTTGCACTGGTAAAGGTGTGTAAATACGCCGTGAACCACGAAACGCCAAATGGCTGCTTCAGCGGCAGTACGCCCCAAAGCCCACCGATTGTCGTGCCGCAGCCCAATAGCAGCCACCATGGCCATTGGCGCGGTAGTAGCACGGCCAAAAAGTCAATCAGACTCATCATCAGGATATAGACGATTAATGCGCGTGGGTGGGCGATTGGATTGATAGCAGCAAAAGGTTCTAAGAAAAGCGCAAGCAGCCACCATGATAACAAAACTGCTAAAAGTCGTTGCAGCCACTTAGGCATGGTCGCCACCTCCTGACAGTGTTGCCACGGTTGTCACCGCCGGAGCAAGTGCTTGTTGAAACGGGATAGCGGTTGCAGTGTCGGCAGCGAGAATTAGGTAGGCGCGTTGGTGACCCGGGGTGGATAAGTCATGCAGCCATTCGATATTGGCACTGCCCTTAGGTTCAAACCCTGCAAGCAAAGCATCTTGTTGGCCACGAAAAATACGCGTGAGCCGCTGATCCAGCAAAAAGCCACCCCACTAAAGATTCCGGTATCCATTAAGCTTGCAAACAAACTTAGTCCCGCTTCAACAGATAGCGAAGGACTGATGATGAGCAGCAAGGTCCAAGCGGTCTGGCTTTCATGTTCATCATCGTGCACGATTAATGAATCAGCGTGGGCACTGATTTTCCAAGCAATTTGCTGAATGTTATCACCCGGGAAATAATCACGGAAATTTTTGATCCGATCACTCGGCAGACCTGCTTCCGAAGCGGCCATTTTTTGAACAAAATGGTCGGCCATCCGCGCAGCAGCTTCAGGCTGACGGGCAGGGCCCACTGTTAGCGGCGCTGTGAGCTGTAAGGGTAGTGTTTTGCGGAACCAACCAAACCAATCGGTCACGGTCACGCTGAAAGGAAGTTGGCGATAAACACCGCGGGGTAATTGTAACGTGATTCTGGCTGTTCGCTGACCGCTGGGAAGGTGCCAAGTGCTGGTTTTAGCAGCATCTAATAAAATTAAATTAGGCAGCCATTTGCCTTGGGTCAGAGTAAAGAAACGCCGAGCTGGCCGGTTGGCAATTAAAGTGGGATTGTCAGCGGTAAACTTAAGGCGCCGGCGCAATGGCAGTAATAAGGGAAGAACGAGGAGCAGCAACAACACGAACACAAACTCGCTGACAAACCAACTTGTCGGCGAATTAAACGCCATGCCAAAACAGATTAGGCAGGCAAAAATGGCGATAAGGGCACTGTTCAGAAAAACGTTACGCCAATGCATGGGTTCACCTCCGAATTGGAGCGGCGGTATGCTGAAGAATCTCGGTTAACAGATCGGCTGATTTTAAAGTCGGGTCTTTAAGAATCAAGCGGTGGCCAAAGACGGGAATGATCAAATGCTGAATGTCAGAGGGCTTGACGAAGGATCGTCCGTTGAGCAGGGCAAACGCTTTTGCTGCTGACACTAAAGCAATCCCACCACGCGGACTGATGCCTAGTCGAATTCGCTGATCGGCGCGGGTGGCTTGAACCAGCTTCAGGACATAATCGGCAATGGCGTCAGTGACTGTGATGGTTGGTACGATTTGTTTAGTTGCAGCCAAGCTAGCCGCATCAAGGACGGGTTTCAAATTTGCAATCATGGTTTGCCGATCAGGACTGACAAAGAGACTTTTTTCTGCGGCCGCATCGGGATATCCCAGGGATAGGCGTAACATGAAACGGTCTAATTGCGCCTCTGGTAACGGATAGGTGCCGGCGTAATCGGTGGGATTCTCCGTTGCCATGACGAAAAAGTCAGGCGGAAGCGGATAAGTGCGACCATCGACAGTAACTCGGCCTTCACCCATGGCTTCCAGTAAAGCGGCTTGGGTTCTTGGTGTGGCGCGATTGATCTCATCGGCCAGCAAAACGCTTGTGAAGATTGGCCCGCGTTGAAATTCAAATGCATTGGTGGCCCGATTGAAGATTGAGGTACCCAGAACATCGCTAGGCAGCATATCAGGCGTAAATTGAATCCGGGAAAAGGGTATGTCCAAGGTTTTGGCGATGGTTTGAACGAGGGTGGTTTTACCAACCCCGGGAATATCTTCAAATAAGACATGGCCGCCAGCTAATAAAGCGGTAAATGCCAGCAAAATCGGCATCGGTTTACCAACGACGACTTGTTCGACCTGTTTGCGCGCTGCGTTAAAAGTTGCTTGTGCTTCGCTGATTTCCATCACGATCACGACACCTCCATGCGGCCATTATTCAGTAAAATTGTAGAAACAGCAAGTCACAAGCTGAGTCCGTCAGGGGCAACCTTTTTGCTTCTTTCTGCAGTGTGGGCAATCAGTCAAACCCATGCTGATGTTGTTGGCGGTAATCTTCTCAATAGCGCCTTATTTCAGCGTAGGGTATACTATAGCCTGACCCCATAAGCAGACTGATTGGAGGGGACCATATGAAAAAACGGTTGACGTATCACTTGGATGTTATCGGGCATTATTTGTTAGTAGGCTGGCTCTTGTTTATTGCGATTACCATTATGGTGAGCTTACTTACCTACATTGTGATGGACGCGAACCCGGCGTTTATTCACCAAATTGTGACCGGATTGTCAGACAAATTTGCAGAACCAAAAGACAATCTCCATGCTTTTTGGATGATCTTGCTTAATAATGAACGCGTTGCTTTGGGCCTGATGCTAATAAGCATGATCCCGATTCCATTTCTTTATTGGCTTTCGTATGTGGTGACATGTGCGTCAGTCGGCTTAGTCATGGGCGTTTATGCAGCCAAGATGGGTCTCAGCGGAGCACTAGCCGCATTTGCTTTGGGGATTCTACCACACGGCATTCTTGAAATGAGTGCTTTGATCATTGGTGTGACCCTTGCAGCACAAGTCAATCGTGCACTGCGCCAGTCGATCAAGCGTTTCTTTTCTGATGCTCATTATGAAAAGTCACCGCTGGATGTCAAAGCCATTGCCTTACAATATGTTTGCATCGTCGTACCAATGATTGCAGTGGCAGCGTTGATTGAAGGTTTTGTGACCCCGGTACTTTTGCGACTGATTGTTCATTGATAGCTGATGGATGTTTGTCTTGAACCGAGTGTCAATCTTTTTTGGCAACATAAACTAAAGCGAATGAGTTCTCCTAAAGTTTAAGGAGACTCATTCGCTTTTTAAATGATTCGTGGGCCACTTTTCAATAAGTGCCCGTTTTGAAAAATAAGTACTTAATGTTTCTCGTGGAACATTAAGACCATTCTGATCGAAGCAAGGAGTAGGTGTTCACGTCAAGAAAGTCGCCATTGTGATGCGGATCTTCCTGACGTAAAATGCCATCCAAATGAAACCCGGCTTTTTCGGCGACGTGATTGCTGGCGTCGTTGGTGACGGCTGCATTCAGTGTCAGCTTATTAAGATCGTAGTCATGAAAAGCAATATCAGCCATGGCTTCGACTGACTTATGCATGATACCTTTGCCACGTGCAGATGATGTCAGCCAGTAACCGATATCGGCCTTATGATGAAGGGTGTGATCAATGGTATTGAGACTGATAATACCAACCGGGGTATCAGCTTGGTGAATGACCAAATGCAGCGCTCGTTGTTCACCGAAGCTTTTCAAGGTGGCAGTTAAGAAATTGATTTCATCATCGGCAGTTAGCGTTGTGGCGACCCACGGCAGGTAAGCCATTAACGAATCGCGACTAGTTTCGATTTGCTCGAATAAAAGCGGACCATCAATTTCCGGACGAGGTAGTGCTAGTTTCAGGTCATAATCAATTAGGTAGCTAAACATGGCTTCATCCCATTTTCTTATTAGTTTCTCTTAGTATAAAACAATCTTCTTCTCAGTGCGCATGGACAAGCTTTCAGAAAATCGGTAGACTTGGTAGCTGTGAATACGGCAAAATGTTTTTGGGACTCAGTCATAAAGGGCCACTGCCGGATCACGATGGTTGATTTGTCGTGGTGTTAAGTAAATATGAGAAAGATGGTGTTTTCATGAAACGAGTTTGGAAGTGGTGCGTAGCCGGGGTGGCTGCGTTGATACTGACACTGAGCTTGGCGATGCCGGTATCAACGCAGGCGGCGAAGAAAACATATGTGATTGGAACGGATGTCACTTATGCCCCATTTGAGTTTGCCGATAAGCATAATCAGTATGTCGGGATCGATATTGATCTCATGCAGGCAATTGCCAAAGCAGAAGGATTTCGTGTCGACATTAAGCCATTAGGATTCAACGCAGCGGTGCAGGCATTAGAAGCCCATCAGATTGACGGGGTGATTGCCGGCATGCAGATCACGCCGGAACGTAAGCAGAAGTTTGCGATGAGTGATCCATATTATAAAACGGCCGTCGCAATGGCAGTCGCGAAAAACAGCGGGGTTAACCAGCTTAAAGATTTACGCGGTAAACGCGTTGCCTTAAAGACTGGAACCGCAGCCGCGGACTTTGCGATGAGCCTGAAGTCTAAGTATGGCTTCAGCACAGTGACATTTGATGATTCCAATAATATGTATCAAGACGTCATCACCGGCAATTCAGTGGCCTGTTTTGATGATAAGCCGGTTTTGCAATATGCCATTGCGACTGGTTTGAAGCTCAAACTTGCCGGACCTGAAAGTAAGGCCAGCTATTACGGCTTTGCCACTCAAAAAGGTCGCAGTGACGAACTTGATCAAAAGTTTAACGCCGGCTTGAAAAAGGTCAAGGCTGATGGTACTTATGCCAAGATTGTTGCCAAGTATCTTGGCAATGGTACACAAGCAGCGCAAAAGCAGACAAGCGCCAAGACCCAAGACACTGATCGGAGTTTTCTAGGTTTATTGCGGGAAAACTGGGGCACCTTGATGAACGGGCTGCGGGAAACCATGGTCGTGACCATTGTGGCTATTTTCTTTGCGACTGCCGTTGGGATCTTGGTTGGGTTGTTAGGTGTTTTACCGAATCGGTTTGCTCGCGGGGTGGCGACGACATTTATTTATATTTTCCGCGGTTTACCGTTGCTGGTGCTAGCGCTGTTCATTTACACCGGCGTACCAAGTTTAATCGGTTCCAAGATACCGGCGTTTGTTGCCGGGATCATCACGCTGACGCTGAATGAAGGGGCGTACACGGCAGCTTTTGTCAAAGGTGGTATTCAGGCAGTGGATGTCGGCCAAATGGAAGCAGCCCGCAGCTTAGGCTTACCATTTGGAAAAGCGATGCGGAAGGTCATCCTGCCACAAGGGATCAAGATTATGATTCCGAGTTTCATCAATCAATTCATTATTACGCTCAAGGATACTTCGATTCTGTCTATTATTGGTATTCTGGAATTGACGCAAACCGGGAAGATTATCATTGCCCGCAACATGGAAGGGTTCAAGATTTGGACCATGGTTGCGCTGATTTATCTGATTATCATCACCGTGCTGACATGGCTTAGCAACTGGGTACAACAACGTATGGAGGCCTAGACCGGCTACGTAAAATAATGTGACAAATGTAAGAAAAGCTAACATCAACGCTGGACAGCAACTATTTAGTTCCGCTAGCATAGGATAGTAAGTTTAAAAATCGAACTAGTACGAGGAGATGAGCTGCGCTTGGCCGCATACTTAAACAAGTAGGTGGCAGAACCAGACTCGGGCAGCAATGTACTGAGTGACGGTGGTTGGCGCACAACCAGTTATTTTTAAACTGGCGCATGCAATAACGGCCTAATGGGCTGGTAATCATTAGAAAGCGTGGTGTTTGGGTTGAAGCGGAAATGGCTGCTAAGTCTGCTAATCGCCTTACCTTTAATGCTCGGGGCATTAATCCCCGGCAAGACGGTGGCGGCAGCACAGAAAACATATACGATTGGAACGGATGTCACTTTTGCACCGTTTGAATTTGCCAATCAGGATAACAAGTATGTCGGGATTGACCTTGATTTGATTAAGGCCATTGCCAAAGAGGAAGGATTCAAGGTCGAAATCAAACCGCTGGGCTTCAATGCAGCGGTGCAGGCGCTTGAAGCAAAACAGATTGACGGTGTGATTGCCGGTATGTCCATCACACCAGAACGTAAGCAAAAGTTTTTGATGAGTGATCCGTACTATAAATCCGGCGTGGTCATGGCCGTTGCCAAGAAGAGTACGATCAAGTCGTTAAAAGATTTACGCGGCAAACGTGTTGCCATCAAGACCGGAACGGATTCGGCCGATTATGCCAATAGCATTAAACAAAAATACGGCTTTACGACCGTCACTTTTGATGACTCGAACAACATGTATCAGGATGTCATTACGGGTAATTCGGCGGCGTGTTTTGAAGATCAGCCAGTCATGCAATACGGGATCAATAACGGCATGGCACTGAAGCTTGTTGGTAAACCGGCACGTGAAGGTTCTTATGGGTTTGCAGCTTCTAAGAATAATCAGGCATTGATCAGCAAGTTTAATACCGGCCTCAAGAAGCTGCGGGCCAATGGGCAATACGATAAGATCATCGAGCACTACCTTGGCAATGGCAGTGCCGAATCGCAAAAGACCGCCGCTGGCAACAGTCAGACCACTGATCGGTCATTTATCGGCTTACTGAAAGCCAACTGGTCGACCTTGATGGGTGGCCTGCGTGAGACCATGGTCTTGACCATTGTCGCCATTTTCTTTGCTACTTTGGTCGGCATTTTGATTGGCTTCTTAGGCGTCATTCCAAATAAGTTGTGCCAAGGCATCGCAACAACATTTATTTATATTTTCCGGGGACTGCCGTTGATGGTTCTGGCACTCTTCATTTATACTGGGGTGCCAAGTCTCATCGGATCAAAAGTACCGGCATTCATCGCCGGGATTGTCACCCTAACCTTAAACGAAGGGGCGTACACGGCGGCGTTTGTTAAAGGCGGCATCCAAGCCGTCGATCCCGGACAGATGGAAGCGGCGCGCAGTTTAGGGTTGCCTTTTGGTAAAGCGATGCGCAAAGTCATTCTGCCACAAGGGATTAAGATCATGATCCCGAGTTTCATCAACCAGTTTATTATTACCTTGAAGGATACGTCCATTCTGTCTATCATCGGCTTACTTGAACTGACGCAAACCGGGAAAATCATCATTGCCCGGAACATGGAAGGGTTCAAGATTTGGACAATGGTCGCATTGATTTACTTAATTATCATTACCCTATTAACCTGGCTGAGTAACTGGGTTCAGAAGAAGGTGAAAGCATGAGTCAGTATCGAGTTGAAATGAAAAATGTCCACAAGAGCTTTGGCGATAACGATGTGGTCAAAGGCGTTAATTTAAACGTTGCAAACAATGAAGTTGTTGTCATGATCGGGGCGTCTGGTGCCGGGAAAAGTACCGTTTTGCGGATGATCAATGGTCTTGAAACGGTGACAAGCGGCGAGATCTTGATTGACGGTGAAGACATTGCGCATAAAGGAACGAATATCAATAAAGTTCGCGAAAAAATCGGCATGGTCTTCCAGCATTTTAATCTGTTTCCGAACATGTCGGTCATGGGTAATATTACGTTGGCTCCGATTGAACTAGGCATTGCCAGCAAAGAAGAAGCAACCCAACAAGCTAAGGAGATGCTTGAAGTGGTTGGCTTGACCGATAAGGCAGATGCGATGCCGGCACAGCTTTCCGGTGGCCAACAACAGCGGGTGGCAATTGCCCGGGCATTGGCTATGCATCCGGATATTATGCTATTCGATGAGCCGACCAGTGCCTTGGATCCGGAAATGGTTGGCGATGTCTTGGGCGTTATGCGCCGACTCGCTAAACAAGGGATGACGATGGTGATCGTTACCCACGAAATGGGCTTTGCTAAAGAAGTTGCTGATCGGGTGGTCTTCTTTGACAACGGTACGATCCTTGAGCAAGGGACGCCGACAGACATTTTCGAGCATCCCAAAGAGGAGCGTACTAAGAGCTTCTTAAATAAGGTTTTGAATGCCTGAGGTTATTCAAATTTAATCATAAGATATGCTAAAAAATCGGTTCGGGATATTATCCTGAGCCGATTTTTTGAGTGGTATTTTCGAAATTGCTGTCACATTTCCCGGGAAATAATCCGGATGCTTAGCAGAACATGGACGTCTCACGCCAAACCGTGGTCTAAGATACGATCCATGACGGCGGCGACACTGCCAGCATAGCCCATGCCGAACTTATCAAGGTGAACCATCAGATAATACAGCCGGTAGAATTCGAGCCTGAACTGATAGCCGGGATCAAGTGGATAAACTTCCTGATAGCCCGTGTAGAAGTCTTGGGTGAAGCCGCCGAAAACGGTCGTCACGCCGATATCGAGTTCGCGGTCGCCATACAAAGCGGCTGGATCAATTAACGCCGGCTGACCGTCTGCTGTGAACATATAGTTGCCACCCCATAAGTCGCCGTGCAATAAGGACGCCTCACTATGATGCTGATTAAGCGTTTTTTGAATGATGGTTCGCACCTGTTGAAAAGTTGTCTGATCGGTTGCTTGCCACAAGCCTTTTTGACGCAGATGGGCGGCGAGCTTGTCGAGGCGTTGATGGATGAATAAGTCAGCCCAGGAGTCGGTCCAGTCATTGGCAAACGAAACGCTGGTGCCGGCATATGGATAGTCGAAGCCAAAGCGGCCAGAGGGTTCGTGGTGTTGATGTAAGTGGGCAACCAAGTGACCGAGATCACGCTGCGAGCCACTGCCGCTGGTCAGGAAGCTAAGCAGCAGGTAGCCATCACCCTCAATGGTGCCATTAGCAATCACCCGTGGAGCCAGAATGTCTGCCTGCTCAAATGACTTTAACCCGGCAATTTCGCCGGCATAGAAATTGGCCGGATAGCCTGGTTGAACGAGTAGAAAATAAGGCTTTTCCGCGGTGTCAACCCGATACGCTTGATTGACATCGCCTCCGCCTACTGGTGTGATCGCGGTAATGTGTTGTAACGGTAATTGCTTAGTCCAAGCTGCTGTTAGCATACGCCTTCTCCTTTCATGGATGCGTTTTGGCATCGGATTTCCCTTTGACAAACAATGTTAGCTACTTGTCACCCTCAGCTTAAAACACTTTTAGCGATCATGCCAATCGCTTAGTCGTTGAGCAGGTGATAGACGAAACGTTGCGGGTCATCTAAGAAGTTACGCAGAAAAGTGATATGGTCGATTTGATCATAGTGCACGGGTGCCAAGGTGTTGCCTAATGCGAGCAGTTGGGCGTCAGGATAAGCCATCAGGATGGGGGAATGGGTACTGATGATAAACTGTGCACCATTTGCGACTGCGGTATGAATCAGGGCTAACAGGCTGAGCTGATTTTCCGGCGTCAAGGGAGATTCTGGCTCGTCTAATAAATATAAAGCGTTGGCGTGCAATCGCGCCCGAAATAAGGCCAGAAACGCCTGGCCGTGGGATAAAGTGTCTAAATCCACCTGATACAAATGTTTGATTGCGCTTAGGGTATTGAGATAGGGCAGACGCTCCAAACTTTGCGGGGCGAGATGTTCAAGTTGTGTTTGCGCGTACTTGATGCGGCCGCGGGTGGCGCGAATGAATGAAATGAAATCATCGGCGCGAAAGAAAAAGCCGGCTTTGGTCCGATATGTCCACGTTAGCTTAAGGTGGCGGGCCAAGGCGCGGCTATTGTCATACTCAGGGTCGTCTTCCAAAGCGGCACCACTCATGAGGATGGCATTGTAGTTGGCAGCGATCGCATTGAGCAACGTGGATTTTCCACTACCATTATCGCCGGTTAAAATAGTCACCGGACTGGTCAGGGTTAATTCGTGAAAATCGGCTTGCCAAGGTAAATTAAACGGGTAATCGCTGTGATGACGTGGTGGTGCGTATTCGATCTTGGTGAGTAGCAACGGTAAGACCCCTGACTTTTAAAGCGACTGATTAAGGCAATGGTTGGTACCAGCTCATGATGCGTTTAGCTAAATCGGCTTTCATGTACCGTGAACTGACACTCTGATCGTTATTGCCTTTGCGTATGTGAATTTCCAGATGCGCCATTTTTCGCGGTTTCATCCACAGCGACTGTTTGAAACTCATGGCTTGAATATCTTTCCTGCGCACAAAATAACGTTGCCGGGTCCAGGTTTCGCCCACTTGAATGACGAGCTGATCGGGGGCTGCGATGCCGATTGCTGCATTAGCCCCGGCATATTGGCCTTGTAAAGCAACGATGACGAGCCATAGCAAGCCAACCGGTAAGAGCCACAGCCACCAGCTGAGATGCAGCCATAAGGTACTGGCTAAGATAGCCGGCAAGACGATCAAGCCAAAATTACCTAGCACGATGTTTCGCACATAGTACCAGCGATGACGAGTCGGTATCGGCTCTAATTTAAGGGCGGCGGTTGGCAACCAGCTGATGAATGTTTGCATGGTCGTTAGCGCTTGTCGTTGCCTGATGACGGGCATCAGAACCAAATCATCGTTTTTTTCATCATCGGCAGCACTTGATGCCAGAAGTGCTTGAACCGTGCTGAGATGAAACCACTGCCGTAACACGCTTTGCTTGAAGCGTACGGCTTGGACGCGGGATAGTTGGGCACTGACGGTGTTGGTCTGAAAAAAGCCGCGACTGGTTTGCAATTCGTTACCGGTTCGATCAAGCGTGAAATGGTAATAGCGCTGCAAAATGTTCAGGTAGGAAATGGCAAAGCCGAGCACTAAGACGATAACCGTTAAGGCAATAATCAGATAAATGGCCAGTCCGGTTAGCGCGTGTTCAGCTTGCTTATACCAGCTGTCGGGAAGGTATTCCTGAACCTTTTGGACCAGCCAGAGAATCCCGGTAATGATGGGAATGAACCCAAGCGAAGTGAGTGCATATTGATTGAGATCATGCGCATTGATTTTGTAAGCAGCGTCTGGGGTTTTTGCCGCCGGTGTTACTTCGGTTTGCGCACCCTCAGTCGTAGGGTCACTAGCCGAAGCGGTTGGCGTATCAGTCAGCCCTTGCCGATAACGATTGATGGCATCCGCTACCGTGGTCGGAACGGCGGCGAGCATCCCTTCAGCCTTCTTGGATTCCTTCCCGGCAGTTTCAATAGAGACCTGCTCCAGGCCAAGCGGTTTTAAAAAGAACCACTGCCGGCGTTGAACGGTCTGAATACGGCCGTATGGGATGTGATTGATTTTTCGAATGAAGACTCCGCTATTGATGGTCAAGCCGTCTGGTGCGACTAAGTAGGTAAAGCGCAAATAATGCACGATGGACCAAAGCAGCGTTAATACCAAAATGCCTAATACCAGACTGATCCAGAACAAAAATTCTTGGGGCTTCATATCATTTTTCAAGATTGAAAAGCCGCCACTGACAAATAGCGGCCACCAAGCAATAAATGACATCAACCAATGAATGGGGATGGCAATGGGTGCAAGGCTTTTGGGTTTGTCATTCATTGCGCGCCTCCTGGGCCAGTTGTAGAATCTGATTTCGCAGTTGATCCGCAACCGATCGGGTAACACCGTCAATAACATGTGCCGTGCTGGCCGTTTCGATATTGACTTGCTGAAGTTCCTGCCATTGCAGCAGCGGCCCGGCTTCTAATGTCACATTTTGAATGCGGGCAATCGGAATGGCTTCATTTTTTTGAAAGAAGAAGCCTTTTTGTAGGAAAACGGCTGTGGGGGTAATGTTGTACCGCCAGAAACGGTAGCGATAGGGCACTAAAGCAAGACGGAAAATCAATTGTAAAATGGCAAATCCCATGGCGCCTATTGCTAACCATAGCGACCAATGCCAAAAATGCCACGCCGCAATCAAAAGTAAGCCGGCAATTAGAATGACCAAAGCCCAGATTGCGGCACTGGCACGCCAGATTCGTTGAATGGTGGCCGGTAAAGCCTGTCCTGTTTGTTCCATGTTGTTCGTCGCCTCCGTTTTCGTCAGGATAGCAGAAAATTGGTCTAAACGAAACCGTTTACGCTTCAAAAGTGTTGGAATAACGGGGGTTTTTTAACGAATGCCAGTCGAAACTGGGTGCACTCTTGTGAGATAATAGCCACGACGCGTTCACCGGCGCAGGAATCTGCGTGTAAGGACCTTGGTCGCAATGGCCAAAACCGGGCCATCACGCCCCAGGCCACTTACACGCCGATCCCTGAGCGCGCCGGTTCACGCTCACCATATAAAAAAATCCCCCTGTCATTGGTAGCATGCGTTGCTTACCGACAGGCGGACTTGTAAGAATGAAGCACCGTGATGGACAGTTAAACTAAGGGCGCATAAACGAATTCGATTAACTGTTTTTTCATGGCGATGTTGATACCGGTGATGGGCTGCTCGAGAATCTTTTGATATTCTTCGAGAACATCATAAGGCAGTGGCGTCAGTAAATTGAGATCATCAATCACGTCACTGACGCGGTCGGTGGTGCTGAGATCAACGAAAATGTCGATCTTGTTGAGGCAGTCGATTAATAAGTCTGTCATGCCAGCATCAGGTTTGCCACTTTGATCGGTGACGACAACCTGTAAATGATTGACTGGTGCATGATCGATCTGGACAAATTTTAAAGCCGAATAAATATTCATTGGCACACCTCGTCTTAGCTAGCTAAATAACATTGGAACTCGTTACTCCAATTTTAGGCATTTCGATAAACTTTTACAAGCCAGTTGTATCCTGGCGACAATGGATTCATAATGGGGAAAACAGGGATTATGATACTAAAAGGAGCGGAATATGGAGCTTAATATATCTGCACAGGCAGCAGCTCGGTTGGCGCCGCTATTACGCGCGGATCGGGTCTTGATTTTAGATTTAAATGATGGCATCGGCCCTTATTCGCGGTCGTATCACGATCCAACGCAAGCTAAATTCAGTCTGCTGATATTGCCGCGCCGTAATGTGCCAGATGTATTTGATGCGCACCTTGATTCCCCAGTCGGACCGGTGTTGATTAAGAGTTACACCTGTGGACTTTTTGATACCAAGACCGAGTTGACCGTTAATGGGGATGAATTTACTTTGTTGCGCGGAAAACCGCAACTTAATCCAAAGGTGCCGCTAAAATTCGTCTAGAATGGTCGCTTTCTGTTATGATAGCCCCAGCGATGACAACATGTGATCGTCGTTAGAAGGGGGCATTATCGATGGATCGGACAGCATTAAAAGATCAAGCTAAGGCGGAGTTGAATCCCAATTTCAGCTATTATTTACTTATTAGTTTACCGGCGTTGCTTTTGACAGGGTTGGCGGCAATTGTCCCGTTTCCAACGATTCAAGAAGCACATCACGGTGAATGGCAAATACTGGTAAAAAGTCGCCTCGATACAGTCACAGGTAGTCATATGAATGAATACTTGAATATGTGGCAATCAATTCTCATCTTTGTCTCGCTTTCAGGATTACTCTTGATGATTGGCGTCGGCTTTGCCATGATGGATGGGCTGCGCGGCCGCTCGGATCATCATTTTGGTTGGCGGCAGATGTTCAAAATATTTGAACGAGGCGAGTATTTTCTAGGCAGCCTGCTTATTGGTTTATTGCAGTGGGTGTGGGTCTTTCTGTGGACATTGCTACTCATTGTTCCGGGAATCGTCAAAGCCTTGGCATATTCGCAGGCACAGTGGCTTTATCGTGACGCCATTGATCGTGGGCAACCGATTGGCTATACCGAAGCGATTACCCAAAGCCGGCAGCTGATGGAAGGCTACAAATGGGAATTTTTCGTCTTGATCCTGAGTTTTCTCGGTTGGTGGCTGCTCGAACTGATCACATTTGGCTTGGCGGCTATTTGGGTCATGCCGTATCGAACTATGACCTTTGCGAATTTCTATCTCAAGTTGAAGGACAAACAAGCAGCATAACACAGCATAACTTGGTAAAAGAAAGCGGGATTGATTCTCGGCTTTCTTTTTTGTGAGCGCGAGCCGGCGCGGTTAGGGACTGGAGTGTAAGTGGCCTTGGTCGTGATGGCCCGGTCTTGGCCATTGCGACCAAGGTCCTTACATGCAGGTCCCTGCGCCGGGGAGCGCGTTATAGAAAGTGAGCGTGAGCCGGCGCGATTAGAAGTCGGAGTGTAAGCGGCCTTAAGCGTGATGGCCGGGCTTTGGCCATTGCGCTTAAGGTCCTTACACGCAGACTTTTGCGCCGGGGAGCGCGTTATGGGCGTAAACCAGAATATAAGCGTCCTCAGACGTGATGATCGGGATTTGACCATTGCGACCAAGGTCCTTACACGTAGACTTCTGCGCTGGCGAACGCGTTATGATAAAACAAAATCCCCTAGCTGCCGTGAGTATTGGTATACTGTATGTGGTTTCTAGATGATTGGTAGCCGGACGGGGCCGGTAAGTTAGCGGGCCTGTCCATGACACAACGCAATGATGGAGGGAATCATGATGAAGAGACGTTGGTTACTTGGTATTGCGACCGGATTGATGGCATTGGCGCTGACCGCTTGCAGCAGCGGCGGCAGTTCAGCACCCAAAAGCTCCAAGGGTCCGGTTACCATTACGTTTTGGCATCGCATGACCGGTAATTACAACAAGGCACTAGAAAGTTATATCAAGATTTTCAACAGTAGCCAGAAGCAGTATAAAGTTGTTGCAACTTCGCAAGGCTCTTATGATAATCTGCAAAAGAAATACTTAGCATCGGCCAAATCCAGAACGTTACCGACGATTGGGCAAGTGACGGACACGATTATTCCGGAATACGTTCATGACGGGATGTTGGTCAATATTGATCAGCAGGTGAAGGATCAGTTTTCTTCTGCGGAATTGAAATCAATTTATCCCGGGATCGCCACCAATCTGAAATACCATGGCAGCTATTATCAGATTCCGTTTGCTACTGGCACTCGGATCATGTTTTACAATAAAGACATTTTAGACAAGTATCATCTCAGTGTACCTAAGACTTGGTCAGAACTCGAAAAGATCGGGCAGCAGCTCAAAGGTGACGGTATCACCGGCGTTGCCTTTAATAAGAGCTATGACTTTGAGTTTGAAACGCTGGCTTATGATGCCGGCAACCGCCTGATTACCCCTAAGTATCAGGCCAAGATTGATACGCCGGCCAGCATTAAAGCGATGACGGCGATTACCAGCATGTTGCAAGACAAGACGGCCGTCACCGCTGGGTTGGATAACTACTTTAATGTGCCATTTGTCCAAGGCAAGATCTTCGCCGGCTTCGGTTCCAGTGCCACGATTCAGCAGATTGCAAGTACCGCACCTAAAGACATGCACTGGGGCACCGCGGTTATGCCGAGTTTTGAAGGCAAAGCCAGTTCGGTTCTAGGCAACAACGGCATTTCCGTATTCAAAGGGGCATCGGCAGCACAAGTCAAAGGTGCCGTTAAGTTTATGAAATTCTTGATGAGTAAGAAGATTCAGACGCAATGGGCCAAGGCGAGCGGATACGTGCCAGTTGTTTCGACCGCAACCAAATCAAGTGCTTATCAGGCATATCTGAAGGCCAACCCACCATATCAGGCTGCGATCAAGGCTTATGACGACGCCTTTTCATCAACCCCATTCATTGGCTATAACACCTATCGTAATAACCTTCTGGATGCCGTTGACCAGACCGTTTCCAAGAAGGCGGCACCGAAGACGGTTTTGACTCAGTTACAAAAGCAGGCAGAAACCATTTTGAAAGACAATCGTTAACGAACCGATAGAAAGTAGGCCATGTCCATGACGACATTCAAACGGATATTAAAACGCACCCTGATTTATACGCTGCTGGTCTTGGGCCTAGCCGTACTGATGACGTTTGGCTATGTCGGCTATCAAGACGTTACGGCTGGAAAAGGGTACCTGGCGCTGCGTTATCTTGTTTTGACGGCAGAGTCAGTCGTGGGCGGCTTTTTCCTATTTTTAATCGTTGTCAGTTTAGACACATGGCGAGAACATCGGGAAAAGAAGCGTGAGCAGGCAGCTTCAAAAGCAAATAAGCCGGTCAAACGGTGAATCTGTCACGGTTATACTTGAATACTAACCGGCACCAAAAACGCGACCCTCGGAAATTCAGGGTCGCGTTTTTGTATGCTTTTTTCAACTAAGAACCGCACGCACTTGAATCATCATACCCGATTCAAATAACGCTTCAGGAATTCCTTGGTGGCTTGTTGTTGCGGATTGCCGAAGATTTGATCCGGTGTGCCGGATTCGGCAATGACGCCATTATTCATGAAGACGACACGATCGGAAACTTCGCGCGCGAAGGCCATTTCGTGGGTCACGATGATCATCGTCAGTCCGGTATGCGCCAAGGCCGTCATGGTGTTTAACACATCATCGACCATTTCCGGATCAAGCGCACTGGTTGGCTCATCAAACAAGAGGACTTCAGGATCCATCGCCTCGGCTCGCGCAATCGCCACCCGTTGTTCCTGCCCGCCGGAAAGCTGATCCGGTTTAGCAGCAACAAACGGGTCCATGCCGACTTGTTTCAACAATTCCAAGGCATGTGTCTTGGCGGCAGCAGCATCACGCTTCAAAACGGTTTGTTGCGGCACCATGACATTTTGCAAGACGGTCATGTTGTTGAACAGGTTGAAACTCTGAAACACCATCCCAACCTTGGCACGATAGGTACTCAGCTTGACATCATCGCCTAGAATGCTCTTGCCATGAAAAAGAATGTCGCCGCCAGTAGGAGTTTCCAAAAGATTAATGTTCCGCAGCAGCGTTGATTTACCTGACCCGCTACGACCAATAATGGAAACGACTTCGCCTGCTTGAACATCGAGATTGATATCGGTTAGAACTTCATGGTTACCAAAAGCCTTTTTAAGGTTCTTGACTTGGATTAAAGGTTCGTTTGCCATCAGTTAGTCCTCCTTTGCCGTGCTGATCTTGGGTGTTTCGACCTGCATTTGATTGTTCATCACATTGTAATCTTTTGGACCATCGAGATGCTTTTCGATGAGACGGAATAATCGGCTGATGGTGAAGGTCATGATGAGGTAGATGCCACTCACAATCAGATACGTGTGGAAGAACTGGAAGCTTTGTCCGGCAATCGTTTCGCCGCTGAAGAACAGTTCGGAAACCGAGATGACGGATAACACTGAAGTATCCTTAATGTTAACGATAAATTCGTTGGTGACCGCGGGCAGAGAGTTGCGTACCGCTTGCGGTAGAATGACTTTCATCATGGTTTGCAGATGCGTCATGCCAAGCGCATTGGCTGCTTCAAACTGACCTTCATCAACGGAAATAATACCGCCACGGATAATTTCGGAAATATACGCACCCGTGTTAATCGAAACAATCAATAACGCCGCGGTTGTCCGATCCATGTTCAGATGCCAGGCTTGAGCCGCACCATAGTACAAAACCGCTGCCTGAACGATCATTGGCGTACCACGGAAGACTTCAATATAAACGGACAGCAGCCAGTTGATCACGGCCCGTAACCCACGCTGACCCAATTTCTTTGGCTTTGGCGTGGTTCGAATAATACCGACCAGCAAACCGATGATAAAGCCAACAAGTGTCCCGACCAAAGAAATCAGCAGCGTCATGCCGGTGCCGCGCAATAGCATGGGACCATACTGTTTCATAATCGCCATGAACCAGTTACCGCTTTTTTCGGTTGACGGCTGATTATCAACGGCTTCGTTCATCAACCGTGCCCGTTCTTTTGTAGAGATCGTAGCAAGCAACTCATTAATCTTGGCCTTATTAGGATCATTTTTCCGCAGGCCGATCGCTAAGTTAGTATCACTGGCATCGGTTTTAAATCCCTGACCCTTGGCAAAGTGGATATACATCAGATTCGGATTAGCACGTTCGGCCGTAATCCCTTCTGGCACTTCGGAAACATAGCCATCAATCGTGCCGGATTCCAAGGCCACACGCATGGCTGGAAAATCGTTCATCGCCGGTTCTTTGACAACGCCTTTGATTTGATTAATCGCCTGATAGTGATAGGTGCTCAGTTGGGCAGTAATCTTGGCGCCTTTGAAATCGGCAATACTTTTGGCTTTGGCATATTTACTATCTTTGCGAACGACCATCGTCAGGTTGGAAATATAGTACGGATTACTGAAATCGATGGTTTTGCGACGATCTGGCGTTGGCGACATGCCGGCAATAATGGCATCGATTTTGCCAGAAGTTAATGCAGGCGGCAGACCATCCCATGATGTTTTGACCACCACAACCTTCTTGTGCAACGCCTTGGCAACTTTGCGGGCAATTTGAACATCGTACCCGTTTGCGTATTCTTGGCTGCCTTGAATCTTAACCGCATTGTTGGCACTCGTTGTTTGCGTCCAGTTGAACGGTGCATAGCCGGCCTCCATTCCGACTTTAAACGTGTTGTCATCGCTGGCAGCACTGACAGGTGTTGCGGCAAAACTGCCAAGCAGGAGGCTCAATGCGAACCCTAGCACGCCTAAACGCGCAACCCAATGTTTTCTCATAAGTGACATTTCTCCCTTCTTGTAGTGGGAAATAGAGCTGGAACCAAAAAATCGACCTTTATTGATACCGCAATAAAGGTCGATTCCATCGATTTTAGTCATGAACCAGAATCATAGCGCCCCGAAGCAACCAGCTTCGACAGTCCATGGGTTATGCGCCCATGGCCCAATGCGAATCGTCCGAATACGATCCAACATTTCGGCGGCGGCACTTACGACTGGTTCAACATGACTCGGCACTCCCCAGTTTTCGTTGCCCACCGCAACCTCTATTTCTTGGTGGTGTATTTAAATGTCAAAAACGAGTGTAGCGGAACGGGGGCGGAATGTCAATTTTTGTGGAGTAATCGTAATCGCTAACTTGGTTTTTGTGCGATCAGAAGTTTATTTAAGAAAAGTTTGGACAAAAAGAAGTCTCCGCAGTAGAATTAAATCGAACATGTGTTCGGTTTAATTCGATGACAGACGTGTCACCTTAAAATTTGTAAAAGAGATTTTTAAAATGGCAGATGAAGCGGTACTGGCCGTTCAAAAATGGCTTAATAAGACATATAGCGGTGTTTCTGGCTTCACGACAGCGCCCGAGAACGGACAAACTGGATGGCCCACTATTTATAGTTTGCGGATGGGTTTACAACATGAAATTGGTATTAGCGCTATTGGTGAAGGATTTGGCGATGCAACCAAGACAGCATTAGCTTCGGTGGTAGGCAGTTTGAAGCCCGGTTATAAGGGCAATATCGCCCAGCTCATTCAAGGCGCCTTCTGGTGTAAAGGCATCAATCCTGGTAGCGACTTTAATCAGGACTTTTCTGATGCAACAGAGCAAGCTTTCAAAACACTACGCGGGTATTACCGCAAATGGTGTAGTTACAGTTAATCTTTTGGCGGCGTTGTTCGATATGGCTGCATTTACCTTGGTTACTGGGGGATCGGAGAAGGTTCGGTCAATGCAGCAATATCTTAATGGACGGTTCAGTAATATCATTGGCATTCTACCTTGCGATGGCATCTATCAACGTGACACTAACACAGCTTTGATTTATGCATTGCAAAGAGCTGAAGGGATGGCTGCTGATGTTGCAAATGGTATCTATGGGCAGAAGACAATTGACAATTGCCCTGTTTTATCTGAGGGATCAACAGATACTGACGCCGTTCGCATCCTACAATACGGTCTGTTAGTAAATGGTTTCACAGACATTCCGACTAATGGCCAATTCACCAGTGCAGTTGGCGATGCAGTGGCTGCCTTTAGCACAATGATGAACCTGGAACCAACCACAGGGAGAATCGCTGGTAATCGGGTTATTAAGGGGCTATTAACTAGCAATGGTGATACAACACGCGATTCAATCGCTTGTGACACATCTAAGCAACTGACGAGTTCTGATGTTGCATTGTTACGTAAATATGGTTTCAGCATTGTCGGGCGATATCTAACGGGGTCAGTAGGGAATGCTTTTACTCCTAAGAATTTGACTGCGTCTGAGATTAAATCAATTACCGATGGCGGCATGAGCATTTTTCCAATCTATCAAGATGGCGGCGCCGACATTAAATATTTCACCGAAACTCAAGGTGTGCTTGATGCAATGACGGCTGCTTCAACTGCACGAGTTCTTGGCTTTCCTAATAGCACTATTATCTACTTTGCTTGTGATGTTGACATTCTGGAAGGCGATATTGAGGCAACTGTGGTCGCTTATATGCGGGGTGTCAATTCAGGGCTTGCTAAATCAGGCTTTCGTGCTGGAATCTATGGCACGCGAAATGTTTGTGCACATGTCTTAAAAGCGGGATACGCGGTGCGCTGTTTCGTATCCGATATGTCAACGGGTTATTCAGGTAATTTAGGTTATGCAATGCCGTTGAACTGGAGCTTCGATCAATTTATTGAGTACAGCATTGGTGACATTCCAATTGATCAGGTTGCAACGGACGTCAAAATTAGTGACCCAGGCACGAAGACATTCACACCTGGTACTTTACCAGAATCAGCAAAAGTAGTTGTTGCTAATGACTTGATGAATGGCTTGATTGACGATTTGGTAAATTTCTCAGCAAGCAAAGAATACACGTTTCCAATGCCGATCCCAGGCGTAATCGCCACTTGGTCAGTAGATTTCACGGCTGGGAACGGCCCTATTGGTATTAAAGATGGCAAACTAGATAGTGTAGCATTGCAGAAAAAATTTGAGTCGAATTTTGGAAACATCAAAGATGCAACCAGTTATCAAGCTGTAATTGATCAGTCGAAGGTAATGCAAGTGGGGGCAAAGATTTCGCAAGGGTCAATCGATTACTCAATTAAAACAGACCAAATTGGGACAATCGAGTTAAATATCACCGTAAACGTTATCAAAGCTAAAAAGCTTTCAAATGTTGATGTGAATATTGCGGTTAACTGGAAGATTAAATTTCTGCCTATCTATTGGCAGAATCATCCTGAGGTTAAGGTCGCCGAGCGTCCAGTGTTTTCAACAGGTTTTTCCTTAGATTTAGCTGGAAATATGGGAACAAACTATCTTTCGGCGGCAACAAGTTTGGTCGCGACAGCGGTGATTGTTGGCGGGGCGCTTATTTTAGTGTTTGCCTAACAAAAGATAGGTTGGTGTGATACGGGAAGTTGAAAGAGGAGAAGAATTTACTGAATTGAAAAACATGAAAATGCAAAAAAGCATTGCTAGTAGAAATAATAATCCGACTATGTTGGCCTGATTTCGGCGGATGCTTGCACTTGGTTTAGCAGAATCAAAGAAGTCACAAAATTTTAGTTTGTATTTCTGTTGATGATACGCCTTAATTTGGCGTATCATTTTTTGCTGATCAGTTAGTTGGGCTAGGATCAAACTGATGATTCCGATTAACATGAAACAAATGGTAATGGCAATTAAGCCTAGATTAATTTGGTTTGAGAAATCATTCAGGTTTTTGAAAAAGAGAAATAAGCCAATAAAATAGCAACCAATCCCTATAAACGTGGTGAATTTAAACGCTTGTGATAAGCGGGCAATTTGATCATCTTCGGTTTCTAGGAATCTATACGGATTATGGAGGGGATCACCAAATACTTTCGTCAATAGTCTGTCATGGAGCTTAAACTTGTGCCGGATAAAGAGTGAATAAAAGGCACAGCAAAAGCTTGCGATGAGAAACAGTATGGCATAAATAACCCAACTATATAGTGAAAACATAGAAACGTCACTACCTTTCGAGCGATATCAAAAAATAACGGGAAGCAATTTTCTGATGGTAACAAAGTCTGCTTTTACCATTCAAAGAGTCTTTTGGAGTATGTCAATTGTCAGCATCTGTAACTTTAATGAAGACAATGATTTAAAATTAAGAACGTCAGGGAAGCTTAAAGGCCGAACCAAAATCAAGAGAATACACCAGGCGGACAGTGTCAGGAATAATATTGATCTAAACTAATACTGTGAAGAAATCCTCTAGAAATGTCTAAATAACAAGAATAGATTGCCATACTCAAAGGAAGTTTGACAGTTCGTAGCAGTGAACTCAATTCACCGTGAAAAAATTACCCAACATTTTGGTGGATAGTTTTAACGGGATAGAGGCTGCGTTAGATCAATAAAGAGGCAGAAAAAGGAAACTATCAAGAGGGCCGAACTGGTCATTCCCAGAGTAAACAGTCTCATGCTAATCAAAGGCTGTTTTGATCCGAAAAAATCCTTAACCGGAGCAGTTAGTGACCCTTTCGCTTTAAGATGTTGGTATTCCATAATTTGGAGTATCAACTTCTTTTTGCTAGTCGATTGAAGAAGAATATCAAATACCAACGTTAAAGACACAGCACATAAGGCGAAGGGAGCGGTTCTTATTAAAGGATGCCTGTTAAAGAGTTCCCAAAAAATTGAAAGCAAGAAGGCCAAACTAATGAAGTAACCGAGTCCAATAATAACCAGCATCATTCTTTGCAAATACGCCAATTTGCCTATTTTAGAATTATTTTGTTCTCTGAATCGAAAATAACCATCATCGGAACTTTTGAAAGCCTTTTTTATACTAATAGGATTAATCCTAAACTTTTTCCTTAAGTATCCAGAATAAACTGAAAGACAGATACTGAGAAATAGGGGGAAAATCGCCATTATTAACCAATTTACTGAAAAGGACAAGAGCATATCACTCGCTTTCAAGTTGGTCCTCGAGAAGACAGGGGTGCGGAAGCAACACTAGCATGCAGTGGTGTTGTTGTCGATCATAACACATCGTCACTCAATACAAGTACTAAGCCAGAAAAAGTAAGTGTAAATGCAGAGTTAATGAAGGTTAGGGATTGCTAGAAGCATAACAGTCGCAAAAATAGCGCTCTATAGACAAACTAGGTTGATAATGCTTAGGCTAAGGATACGAAAACCGACAGACGGCGCTTGACTGTCAAAAAAACTTTGAATCGGCATCGCGAAGGTTACCTTATTTTTTATTTGTTGATAGTGCTTTATCTGTAATGTCATTTTTTTCTGAGCGATGACGTTAAAAAGAATCCCTAGTCCAACAGCAAAGGAACTCACAATGATGATTGACCAAGGATTATCAATTGAATTATTGGAAATGACATCTGTGATGGTCATAATTAAAAGAACGAATGTAGCAATATCGGTAATTACAAAAAGAAGCAGCGTCACCTTTGACCAAGTTATTAACTGGCGTATCTTAGAATTGCTTTGTTTTCCAAATTGAAAGGGATTAGTTGGTGAATTACTAAAGGCCTTTTTCAGACTGTACGGATTGTAGTGAAACTTACGACGCAAATAAAACGTATAAACGGAAAGACTCCCACTTCCTAAGAGTAGCAACCAGATAAACGGAAACCAGTTTTCTACAAGGCCCAAAATTATCACACCCCTCTACGCGATTTCTTAATGTAAATGAGCACAAGTTGTTGATAAAGTGAATAACGGTGGTGCTAATCATAGCACGTATAGCGCTAGTTAGAATGTTAGAGGCGAAGTATTTTAACTTTTCTCTATACATGAAGGTGACAGCTGGCAAGGCTGAGACATTGTTAACCGATAATTAAAAGTTCAAGTTGGCAGAGTTAAGGTGCTTTATGACAATGCTATAGCTTCTGCTAAAGCCATGACGCATCGCTGCGAAGCTTAACCAACATTTGAAGAGTCATAGTCAGAGTTTAAGTCTGGGCAGCAATCGCTTTTACATATATGCGACTAAGAGCCTGAGCGAAAGTAGTAAAAAAGTTCCCAACGCTGAAGCAAAAGCTTGTACGAGCCACCTCTTTTTGGACTTAAAAAGGCTTACCAAGGTTCCTTTCTTTGCATAGGAGATAGCTGCAACTATATTAGCAACAAAGACCACGATGCACATAAAGATAATTGCGGAAAAAGTCCATAATATTTCACCGGTGATGAACAAGCTCATAAAAGCGCTATACGGGCCGGCTAATAGACAAGTCTTTATGAAACAGTATGCCAAGGGACGCATCTTGAGGGCGGGGTTTCTGGTGCTTAAAAAAGAAATCCAGGTTTGCGATTCTCTCATGGCTATTCTCCTTCGTTTTATTGATGTAAACGGTGTCATACTTGATTAAAACATATCATCAGGAAGATACAAGCAAAAAGATATTTTAAAAAATGGCAAAACGTGTTAAATTTGTTTAATAAAGTTCTCATAAAAGGGTCGGGTGCTGATGACGGAGGAAGCTATCAAAATCGGGGCCTATTTACGTACTTTGCGTCTCGAGGAAAATGATTCATTAGAAGAAATAGCGGCTGGGATCACAACGCTACTTTGTCACGGTTTGAACGCGGCGAGACACAGCTTAGTGCCGCTGTGGTTTTGAAACTGTTGACTCGATTTGACCAAGACGTGGCCTCGATTCAGCAAGGGTATCGGGCGCTCAATCAGGAGAACTTTTTTCAAGAAGTGGAACGGGCAACGGTAGCAGGTAAGTCGGCGTTGCAGGCGTTGGCGCAGAAGCAGTACCAGCTTTGGCGGCAAACGGGATTTGTCTTTTATCGCCTGAATCAGATTAATATTTTAGCCCATAATGAATTTTCCGATCCGAGCTTTCAGACCACTATGAAGATGAAGCATGATGTGATCAAGTATCTAAAACGGATTCGGCATTGGGGCTTGTATGAACTGGATCTTTTTGCGGCTACCTTGATGCTTTATGACAGTGAGCAGTTGGTTAATTTGGTGACCGGAATGGTTCTGGACTTGCCTGATACTAAAAGTCATCCGGTGCGGGATCAGTATTTGTGGGCTATTTTGACAAATAGCATTGCCTTGTTGATTCATCGCCGTGAGTTTGCGGATGCGACCCGTCTATGGCATATTGCGATGAACTTGGCAATACCGCCGGACGATCTTTATTCGCGGTTGATGCTGCGTTACCAGCATCAACTGCTGATGTATCATCGAGGTCAGCATCGGGCAGCCAAAGCCGAGATCGAAAAGTTGTTGGCGACATTGGCGTTATTAGATTCTCCTTTTTTCGCGCAATTGTTGACCAAAAGTTGGCAGCGGTTTCTTGAAGAGGAGGTGCGTTCAAGTTGACAATTGGCAAACAGTTTAAGTTGATGCGCAAAGAACGCAAACTTACGCTAAAAGAGGCTGCGGGCGATATTTTATCGGTATCGAGTCTGTCAAAATTTGAAAATGGAACGTCTCAGTTAGCTGCCGATCGATTTTTCCTGTTGCTGGATCGGTTGAACTTGGATTGGGATACCTTTACCCAGCCACAGTCCGATAATAAGCGACCGTTTTTGCACCGTTATTTAGTAGCCGTTCGCCACGGGGATGTGCAGACGCTGGCCGGAATCTTGCGGCAATTGCCATTAGCGAACACGAATCAGCGGCTACTTTTGCACCTGACTCTGCACAACCTGGCACCGGAGCGATTTTCGATTCTGGCTCGTGAACAAATGCAGGCACAGACGTTATTGTTAAAAACGGCGGCCTGGTCATTGTTACTACGCTTGATTGCTCTGCAGCTAGCTGCGGTGGTTCCTTTAAGTGATTTAGCGCAGTTGACGCATGCATTTTCGGTTCAGGTGCAAAGCCCGAATACCCCGCAAGATCACTTGAATCTGGCTAACCGGACTTTTTTGACCGCAACGCTGCGTTATATTGACGCGGGACGGCGAAAAGAAGCACAACAGACACTGGCCTTCATTAGACAGGCAACGGTTGGTGATTTAGGGGTTGAATTTCAGATTGCGTGCACCAAACGCTTATTGATGATTGATGCCCCTGATCGCCGAGTTTCGCTGCGCGGCCAACAGGAACTTGACGCGTTAATTGCCATGCTGCAGAAGATTGCAACGCCGGAATGGACGTCATCCTGGCTGCCGGCGCTGGAAGCACTGGCAGAAGCAAAACGCTGTGGCAAGGATGCTTAAAGCTGCGTTATGAAACAGTGTTTAGATCAAGCGTGACGTGTCAGTATTAAAGTGAGTGTTTACAGTTGAAAAGGACGTACTGCCGAGAGGATGGCGAGTGCGTCCTTTTTGGTGTGATATTGTGTTCCACGTGAAACGTCGCCAAGGAAGCTGGGCTTTTTGGCTGTTAACCACTGCTCACAGAAAAAGAGCGCTACTTTCAGGATCCGCAATGTTTTGATGAATAAATTTTAATAAATAACGCAACCATCGTTCCTGCCGCGGTTGATCCAAAATGTGTTCCAAACTAATGGCTTGCTGGCACAACTCAAAGCCGGCAGCTGTTTGGCCGGCGACGGCTTGATACCAGCCGCGAAGGAATAAAAGCAGTGCCGAATTGGCTAGATCATTGGCGTCATACAAAAGCCGTTCTGCAGTGGTAAGTGCTTTTTTGGCATCCGGCAGCTGGCGGGCATTGATGAAGACCGTAAAGGCGGAAAAGAGGGTTTTGACACGCAAGGTTCCGATTTGATTGAACGCACGATATTTTTCGGAGCGCTTGATCGCCAGCGGTAAAAGATTATGGATCGTCTCAACTGGCAAAGCGACCATCAGATGTCGAAACCAATACAGTTCAAAATAATTCCAGACTTCGACCGTGTACAGGTAGCTAACAACTGGTTTGGCAAGCGCCTGCAACTGGGTCATCGCATCTTCAACATTTGTAAATGGCGATGGCTGTTCAGGCGGCTTAACCCGATCAATCATGGTCAAGCGAAAAATTCGAATGGTGATAAATTCGAACTGGGTTTGGCGATTGTGATCCTGAGCGTAACGTTGCTGCCAGATTTTCTCTTGCTTAAGTAAATAGCGATAGTCGGCCAATGTTGGTTCTTCAGAGCTAAAGCGATCCTGAAAAGCAAGTACCGCTTCAAAATCGCGATGAATCAACATGTTGTAAGTGAACTCCGAATCCTTGAGCGGCGGGACAATTCCGGCTTGAAGATCGCGAATGAAAAGAAACTCCTCCACTGACATATTGATACGGAAAAGCAGGTGGCTGAGCCGGGAAAAGCTGATATTGGATTTGCCTTGTTCAAATTTACTAATAAACGCAGTGGAATTCTGCTCGTCTGCTACTTGTGCCAAGGTTTGGTGGTGATTAAGCCGCAATTGGCGAAAAACGGCGCCATCGGTTGGATCGATTTTTTCTACCATAGTGGAATTTCACCTCGGTGTTATTCTAGACTACCTACACTCAAAGTACAAACAAGTTCATCACGCAGTACAAAAAGGAGTGTGGTCGTCATGCATGAATACATGAACAATCATGGCTATCGGGCCATTTTAAACGCCAGTCTGTTAAGTGGCATTGGTGATAGCCTATACAATATCGTTTTCATTATCTACGCTGCTACAATGCCATTTAAAAGTCTGGCGGTTACCTTAGCCGCCATGGCGACAAGTTTACCGACGATGCTGTCAATGATCACCGGCAGTCTCGCGGATCGGACGCAAGCCAAAACCCGCCATATGGTAGCTGCGCGGATCGGGCAGATGTTGCTTTTCTGTGGTCTGGCCGGGATGATCGTGTTGCCTGCAAGCCTACCGTTATTCTTGGGGTTGCTTACCATCAACATCTTGTCCGATACGTTGGGGCAATATGGTAACGGTCTAACCTTGCCAATCTTGCACCGCTTGATTCCGGCCAAGGAACTAAATACGGCGATTAGTTTTCAGAGTGCAACGGGGACGACCGTGCAAATGGTCTTTCAGGCAGTGGGCGCCAGTCTGATTGTTCTGCTGGATCACAACTATGCACTGTTTGGGGCCATCAATGCCGTGACCTTTCTATTGGCGGCGGTTGTCTTGATCCGGCAAAATAAACGACTCAAGCAAGCCGAACCGCCTGTTGCAACCCACGTTCATCAACCGATTTTTAAAAACATCCGCAATGTGATCCGATTTCTGACAACGAATCACTTCTTGTTGGCAGTGATTATCTTTGCGATGCTGGTTAACACACTGGGCTCATCCGTTGACGGCTTGATGTCAGTCACGCTGGTTCAACAGCCGCGTGGATTGA
>OAWR01000071.1_pt1 | contig 32672 bp, 27 predicted proteins | sample 1476931 | NCBI WGS metagenome assembly OAWR01 (sample SAMEA2580242, study PRJEB22360) | human gut metagenome | biome: human gut; feature: human-associated habitat; material: faeces | place: Denmark | collected 2008/2010 | reverse complement strand
ATTGCGCCCAAGGTCCATACACGCAGGCTACTGGGCTGGCGAACGCGTTATGGGCGTAAACCAGAACATAAGCAGCCTCAGCCGTGATGGCCGGGCTTTGGCCATTGCGCCCAAGGTCCATACACGCAGGCTACTGGGCTGGCGAACGCGTTATGGGCATAAACCAGAACACAAGCAGCCCCAGCCGTGATGGCCTGAGCTTGCCCATTGCGCCTAAGGTCCTTACGCTCTGACTTCTGCGCCGGAAAGCGCGTTATGCCCAAACATACCCCTGGCTAATGTAAAAGCCGACATAACGACACACCGCATATCTCAAAAGAACGTAACAAAATCACCGCAGTGGCTTTTTAAATGCGGGCTCAGCTCGTGTATAATAGGCAGGAATGAAAGGAGCATGACCATGGCACAAAAACGCGGCGGGCGCAGGCGACCGCGCAAAAAACGACCAACTAAACAGCAACAGCACACCTTAAGTTGGGTTGGCGCGCTATTTGTCGTGTTCGCGAGCCTGGCATTTTTCCGTCTCGGCATTGTTGGAACGGTCCTTGCCAACGTTTTTCGGTTAGTAGTTGGCGATAGTTTTCTGGTAGTCAGTGCTGCGACCGTTGTGACCGGTATCTGGTTTTTACTAGCAGATCGGTTGCCGAAGTTAGCGCGGCATGTCTGGATCGGACTAAGCATCATTCTAATCGCTGCATTGGTGTTGCTAACAGCACAGACAATGGCGACGCTGAATGTCCACAGTCATTATTTGCTAGCGACTTGGCGCCTGTTGCAAAATGATTTTGGGCTAATGACGACCGCGTCACAAGTCGGAGGCGGCTTGCTTGGTGCAGGACTTTTTGCGTTGTTGGCACCATTATTAAGTAGCTTAGGCGCAACCATTCTTGCGTGGTTTGGTGTTATTGCCGGTATCCTCGTGTTTTTGGGGGTGGGCGCCAACCAGGTTTTTAACTGGTTGCAAGCTTTTGGACAGGCTTGCAAACGTGGATTGATTCAGGTATCTGATCACATAACGGCGCTAAGACAAGCACATGCTAAAAAAGCTGCCACTCGTCCAACATCGACGCCAAAAGCTGCAACGGATGCTGCTCACACGCAATCAGAACCATCATCGGAGCGAGCCGATGACTTCACGATTAAGGGGCCAACTCCGGTTAAACCGTTGCCGCAAAGTGAAGCGCCTGCCCCGACGAAACCAGCAAGTACCGCACCTATGAGTGAGTCATCTGCTGCCACTGCGCAGGTGCCCGCCAGCAAGCTGGACTCAGACATGCCGGCTTCAGACTATCAGTTGCCTAGCCTAGCCATGCTGACGGCGACACCGCCTGTCGACCAAAGTGCAGAATATCAGGCAATTAAAACGAACCGTACAAAACTGAAGGAAACTTTTGAAAGCTTTGGGGTTAAGGTGGGCGTTAAAAGTGCGACATTAGGGCCGTCAATTACGCAATATGAGATTCAGCCCGCGGTCGGCGTAAAGGTTTCAAAAATTGTGAATCTATCCGACGACTTGGCATTGGCTTTAGCTGCAAAAGATATTCGGATTGAAGCACCGATCCCCGGGAAATCGTTAATCGGAATTGAAGTGCCCAATCAACATATTGCAACAGTCGGGTTTAAAGAGGTCATGGCGGAGACGCCTAAGGCACCGAATCATCCCTTAGTGTTACCACTTGGCCGGGATGTTAATGGTCAAGTGGTCACCTTTGATCTAACCAAAATGCCGCACCTACTAATTGCCGGCGCAACCGGTTCAGGTAAGTCAGTGATGATCAATGTGATCCTGACGAGTATCTTGATGCGTACGAAGCCAACTGATGTCCGGCTGATGTTAATCGATCCCAAACGTGTTGAATTGTCCGTTTATAATGGCGTGCCGCACTTATTGACGCCAGTCGTGACCGAAGCAAAAAAGGCGCCAAGTGCTTTAAATAAGATTTTAACCGCAATGGATGAACGCTACCAACGATTTGCGGCAGCAGGCGTGCGTAACATGAAAGAATTTAATCAAAAAGTAGCAGCAAATCCTGCCAGTGGTCAGTCCAAAATGCCGTATATCGTTGTCATTATTGATGAGTTAAGTGACTTGATGATGGTTGCGGGTCACGAAATTGAAACCGCCATTGTACGACTGGCCCAAATGGCGCGCGCTGCCGGCATTCATGTTATCATTGCCACACAACGGCCATCTGTGGATGTTATCACGGGGTTGATGAAGGCTAACATTCCATCACGTATTGCTTTTGCCACATCTAGCGGCATTGATTCACGTACGATTCTTGACAGTAATGGCGCAGAAAAACTTCTGGGCCGCGGTGATATGCTGTTTTCACCGATTGGCGCTTCCAAGCCATTACGAGTTCAAGGTGCGTTTATCCCGTCTGTTGATGTAGAACGGGTTGTGAAAGCTATCACGGATCAAGTGGCACCAGCTTATGTAGACAGTATGACGCCGACTGAAAATGTCGAAACCGAGCAACAAGGGGATTCTGAAGACGAGTTGTACGATGATGCCAAGGCATTTGTCATTGCACAACAAAGCGCTTCTACATCGATGCTGCAACGACGCTTTCGAATTGGCTATAATCGTGCGGCACGATTGATTGACGATCTTGAAGCTAATCAGATTGTTGGCCCCAGCGAAGGCAGTAAGCCCCGGAAAGTTTTCGTCACCCCAACAGATGGGAATCAGTCATGAGGGAGACTATGCAAAAAGAAATCAAGCCGGGCGTTTGGCTTATGGTTTTGCCAACCACCCAATTTAAAACCACTCGGATCAATATTCAGTTTTTAACCCCATTGCGGCGAGATACGGTCACAAAACGAACGTTGCTGACCAGTCTTTTGGAGACAAATAGTCAGGAGTATCCAACTCAAGCAGCTATGGCGGCCCATTTAGAGTCACTTTACGGTGCAAACTTCAGTATTGGTGTTGCGCGCGAAGGCCGACTGCACCGGGTTGGGGTGACAATGAGTACTGTGGACGATCGGTTTACGGATGCACCGTTGTTACCAAAGGCAGCAGCGTTTTTGAAGACGGTTTTGTTTTCTCCCAACTTTCAAGCTGGGCAATTTGACGCGGCAACTTTTGATCGGGAAAAGCAAAACTTGGATCACTATCTGGCCAGCTTAGATGATGATCGCCAAACGCAGGCAGCATTGGGCGTCCAGCGTCTGTATTTCGGCGTTGATCCTGATCAGGCTATCCCCAGCTTTGGCACGCGTGAAGATCTTGCCCCGATCACGACAGCGAGTTTAACCGCCTATTACCATCAAATGATCAGTGAGGATCAAGTCGTCATCACCGTTTTGGGCGATGTCCAGGCTGAAAACGTGGCGGCTTTGTTTGCTGATTGGCCACTGGCGGCGCGCTCGCAAACCACCCCTGCGATTGCATTTAATTTACCGGAGCATGCTGAAGTCGTCAGCCAAACCGCCAAAGTCGTTGCCCAACAAGCTAAATTTGATCTTGCCTATCATGTCAGTACGGATTTGATGGGTCCAAAGTATGCAGCTACTTTAGTGGCAGAAGAATTGTTTGGCGGTTCAAGTTTGTCATTGCTCTTCACCAACGTTCGCGAAAAGGCCAGTCTGGCTTACTACGCGAGTTCCATGTTGGATACTTTTCGCGGCTTGATGTTGGTTCAAACCGGGATTGAAAGCAAAGATCAGGCGCGGGTTGCGGATTTGATTCAGCAGCAACTGGCAGCCATTGTGCGCGGCGATTTTTCCGATGACCGGTTGCAGGCGATTAAAGATGGCATTTTGGATCATCAGCGTGCAGCGTATGATAGTCCGCGGTTTTTGACAAATCAGGCGCTGTATCGACTGTTGGTGCCGGACGCACCGCAAGACTTTGAAAGCTTTGCTAGCCGAATTCAGGCGGTGGATCGGCAGGCAGTGCAACAAGCGGCGGCCGCGATGAAACTGCAAGCGACGTATTTTCTGACTGGGGAGGACAGCGAATGAAGACACAATATTTCCGTGATGTTGATGAAACACTCATCACAACGACGCTGCCCAACGGTTTGCGCCTGCAAGTGGTGCCGCGCCCGGCTTATCATAAAAGTTATGCGATCATGACCACTGATTATGGTGCGATTGATACGCGCTTTGCTCCGGACGGCAAACAGATGGTGACTTATCCAGCCGGCATCGCCCATTTTTTGGAACATAAGTTATTTGAAAAAGAAGATCATGATGCATTTGATCTTTTCGGCGAGACCGGTGCGTCAGCCAATGCGTTTACCAGTGCGACAAAAACCAGCTTCTTATTTTCCACGACCACTCAATTCAATAAGAACCTGCAAATTTTGCTTGATTTTGTGCAGGCACCGTTTTTTTCCACGGAATCGGTGGCTAAAGAGCAAGGCATTATCGGCTCGGAAATTCAAATGTATCAAGATGATCCAGGTTGGCGGGTGTATGCTGGTTTGTTGGAAAACCTTTTCCCCAATCATCCAGCGCATGTTGACGTGGCAGGAACAGCAGCAAGTATCGCTCAGATTACGCCGGAGATGCTTTATACCATTCACCGCGTTTTTTATCAACCAAGCAATATGACTTTGGTGATTGTTGGCAATATTGATGTGGAGAATGTGATTGATTTTGTTGCTGCCAATCAGGCTCAAAAGACATTTCCAACGCGACAGCCAATTGTGCGAGGCGTTGAAGCAGACGTGCAAACAGCAGATATTATTCCTTATCGGGAGTTGAAAATGCCGGTCAGTCGTCCCAAAACGCTGGTTGGCTTTAAAGGACAGGTGGCAATTCCGCAGACGGCTGCTGGTTGGCAGTATCAATTAAGTATTCGCCTATTGCTGGAAGTTTTGTTTGGGGATTCATCGCAGCTTTATCAAGCATGGTATGACCGCGGTTTGATTGATGACTCGTTTGATTTTGATTTTACGAATCAGCGTAGTTTTAGTTATGGGCTTGTTGGCGGCGACACCGATGATCCTCAAGGCTTAAGCGCCGCCATCAAGGAAGTATTGGCACATGCTGCGGATCAGGCTGATTTGAATAGAAATCGGGTTGCGCTAATTAAACGCGCGTCACTCGGCAAATACTATGCCGGATTGAATGGGTTAAATGGCGTTGCCAACCAACTAAGCGCCTTAAGCTTTGGCGAAGCGTCTTTGTTTGATTTTCCGCAAATATTAAACAGGATTAGTTTTGAAGATCTTGAGCAGTTAATTCCTAAACTTTTTAATACTGAAGCTTTAACGGTTTTGACAATGCTTCCGGAGGGGAAATAATGCGATCGGCGTTAATCATTGGCGCTTCTGGTGATATTGGCCAAGCGGTAGCAGCAAAATTGGCGGCAGCAGGGTGGTCGCTTTATCTGCATTACTTTAAGCATGAGCAAGTTGTGATGGATCAAATGAAGGCTTATCAAGCAGCATATCCGCATCAGGACTTTATTCCGTTACAATATGATTTGACGGATGACCGTCATCTAGACGAACTCACAAATCAACTTTTTAGTCTTGATGCTGTCATTTTTGCAGCTGGCATGACCTATTATCATCTTTTTAAAGAAACCACCGTCCCTGAGATGACGACTTTAATGCGTGTCCATTTGTTAACGCCGATGGTTCTTTTGACTAAAGTGGAGCGTAAATTGGCACAATCTGGTCATGGACGCGTTATTTTCATTGGATCTGTCTATGGTGGTACCGGATCAGCGATGGAGGTGGCCTATAGCACGGTCAAGGGAGCGCAAAGTGCCTTTGTGAAGGCTTATGCACAAGAAGTTGCCAGTCTTGGCATTACCGTGAACGTTGTTGCCCCCGGAGCCGTCACCACCAAAATGAATACAAAAATGTTTGACTCCGATACACTCGCCAAAGTTCAGGCAGAGATTCCCGCGGCTCGGTTTGCGACCCCCCAGGATATTAGTTACTATGTCAGTATGCTGGTTGCCAAGGATGCGGCTTATCTAACCGGACAGACACTGTACGTAACAGGCGGCTGGCGCATGTAGTAAACAAAGGATTTCTTAAGGCTTTCAGACGGTTTTTCATGCTATACTGAAAATGGTTAATAAAAAATAGCGGGTGAAGAAAACATATGGATGAAATTGGGCAAAAATTACGGGACGCCCGGATTGAAAAAGGCTATACCATTGATGATCTACAACAAATTACCAAAATTCAAAAACGCTACCTGATTGCAATCGAAGAAGGTCATTTCGATGCGTTGCCAGGCGACTTTTATGTGCGTGCCTTTATCAAGCAGTATGCCGATACGGTTGGGCTTGACGGGGATGAATTGTTGACGCAATTTCAGCAGGATATCCCGGAACCGCAACCCCAAGAATACGCTGCACAGTCAGTTGAAAATAAGACTCGGGCGACCCGCGCCGAAGAAGCGAGTCCGGTTAACCGTTTGCGGCGTTATCTGCCACAGATTGCGATTGCTGCCTTTGTGATTGTTGCCATCATCGTCATTTATGTCGTGATGCTATTTTCACAATCCGGACCGAAACAAACGATTCCCGCGGATTCCGAGAGTGTTGCGGTTTCGTCCAAGCGCAGTAGTTCTAAGGCATCGAAATCATCAAAAACCTCATCATCCTCGAAGTCTAGCAAGTCTTCTGCATCAAGTAGTTCCAAGTCATCAGAAAAGGCATCTAAAGAAAGCAAAAAGAAGAGTGACAAGCTCGACATTTCTGTTGCTGCGGCAAATGGTGCTACTCAGGCAGTTACGTTGAAGAATTTGCCTACCAGCGGGAATAAACTTACCCTCGGTGCAAACGGGGCGACCGCTTGGATTTCAGTCATTGTCAATGGTTCGACAACTTGGCAGGGTTCCTTGACATCAGGAAATACACAAGAGGTGACATTGCCAGATAATACGTCCACCTTCCAAGTCCGCTCAGGGAATGCGACTGCTACGACGATTGAGTTGAATGGCAAGAAGGTTGACATTTCGAACGGTACCAGTGTTGTTCGAACGATTACCTTCACAAGCAGTACGAGTGAAAGTGAGGCTTCTCAAGAATGAATCTCCCTAATAAGTTGACGCTGATTCGCATTTTCTTAATTCCCGTTTTCACTTTGTTATTGGCATTCAATTGGCCGGCTGGTTATCTGACAATTGCCGGGACAAAAGTTGCCATGAGCTGGTTTATCGCCTTGATTATCTTCATTGTGGCCTCACTTACCGATTTTGCGGATGGTCAGATTGCCCGGCGCAAACATTTAGTGACCAATTTTGGGAAATTTGCCGATCCGTTGGCCGATAAGTTGTTAGTTATGACCGCATTTTTGTTCCTGACAGCAGCTGGACAGATTCCAGCATGGGGAACGGCGATTATCCTATGGCGTGAGTTAGCGGTGACGGGTTTGCGACTATTGCTTTCCAATGAAGGAGAGGTACTGGCTGCTGCTTGGCCCGGAAAGATTAAGACCAATACGCAAATGTTTGCGATCATCTTTTTGATGCTCAATAACGCATGGTTCAACAACATTAACATTCCGTTTGCGCTAATCCTTTTCTATGTTGCAGTGTTCTTCACGATTTATTCCGGCGTGGAATATTTTTACAAGAATCGCGGCGTTTTTGCAGATTCATTTGGATCTAAACAGTAGTAATATCGTTTTTTTACCCAGGCTGATGGCTTGGGTTTTTTTGTGCCCGTCATTCGGCGCAAAACGGAACGGGTAGTAAAATAAAACTGAAGCTTGTTGGGTTTGGAGGCATTGTTTATGTTAATGGTTGGGTGATCGCAGCAGAATTTTTGAATATTGAGTGAATGCATTAAAGGGCAGATGTGCTAAACATCGAATTCTATTGTTAGGTGGGAAAAATATGCAAGCAGAAATTATTGCTATCGGAACGGAAATTCTGATGGGACAAATTACAAATACAAATGGCGCGTATATGGCTAAACAACTGGCTACATTAGGTATTGCGAGCTATCATCAACAGGTTGTTGGGGATAATGCAAAACGACTGGCTGACGCGATAAGTTTGGCGGAACAACGCAGTGATATCGTTATTTTGATTGGTGGTTTAGGACCAACACCGGATGATTTAACGAAGCAAACCCTAGCCGCACACCTGAATTTACCCTTGGTGGAAGACGCTGACGCTATGGCCAAGTTGGCTGCGCGGGTTAAACAACAGCAACGTCCAATGACACCCAATAATCGCCTGCAAGCGATGTATCCCCAAGGCGCAATCGTATTGGCCAATCGTGTCGGGTTGGCGGTCGGCGCATGGGTTGAGCAGCGCCAACACGCCTATGTTTTATTGCCGGGACCACCTAAAGAGTTTGTGCCGATGGTTGATCATGAACTGTTGCCACGACTGGCAAAATATAGCGGGCATCAAGAAGTTTTGGAAAGTCGCGTGATGCGTTTCTTTGGTATCGGCGAATCGCAACTTGTGACAGACTTAAGTGATTTAATTGCCAACCAGACGAATCCGACACTTGCAACTTATATAAAAGATCATGAGGTGACAGTTCGGGTAACTGCGAGTGGCAAAACACAAGCAGAAGCCGCGGCGAAACTTGAGCCAATGATCGGCATCATTATGGATCGTGAAGGTCGCTACTTTTACGGCTACGGTGACGATAACAGTCTTGCCCAGGAATTAGTCAAAGCATTGGCGGCTAGTGATAAGCAAATTAGTGCCGCTGAAAGTCTGACTGCAGGTGCATTTCAAGCGGCATTGGGAGACGTTCCGGGAGTCTCGGCTTATTTCAAAGGCGGCTTCGTTACGTACGCTTTAGCGACAAAAGCTGCATTTTTAAATATTGATGCCCGTCAGCTATCAGAACATGGTGTGGTGAGTGAATTTACTGCCAAAGCAATGGCAGAGCATGCTCGTCAACGAGCGGCGGCAGACATTGCCGTTAGTTTTACCGGAGTTGCCGGTCCTGACAAGCTGGAAGGACAGCCAGCCGGCACCGTCTGGATTGGTTTGGCGCGGTTAGGAGAGAAACCAATAGCACAAGTTTATCATTTTCCGGGTGGGCGAAATGACGTCCGCAAGCGCGCCGTTATGACGGGGATGATGATGGTGTTGAAGCGTTTACGCGAATAACAGCAAATAGTTGTGGATGGAACAAGCTCATTAAACAGGAGGCGGTAAGAGATGGCAGAAACCGAACGACAGGAAGCATTGGCAACGGCGTTAAAGAAGATTGAGAAGAATTTTGGCAAAGGGGCCATTATGCGGATGGGGGACAAAGTGGAGACACGCGTTTCTGCTGTTTCCAGCGGATCACTTGCAATTGATGATGCACTTGGTGTTGGTGGGCTGCCACGTGGACGAATTGTTGAAATCTATGGTCCGGAAAGTTCCGGGAAAACGACTGTGGCCTTGCATGCAGTTGCCATGGTTCAGCAACACGGTGGCACGGCCGCTTATATTGATGCTGAAAATGCCATGGATCCCAAATATGCGGCGGCACTTGGCGTCAATATTGATGAGCTGTTGCTTTCACAGCCGGATACCGGTGAACAAGGATTAGAAATTGCCGATGAGCTGGTTGCATCGGGCGCCATTGATATTTTAGTGGTTGATTCAGTGGCAGCTCTGGTACCGCGCGCAGAAATTGAAGGGGACATGGGTGATGCACACGTTGGGTTACAGGCACGGCTAATGTCACAGGCCTTACGAAAGTTGTCTGGGGCGATCAATAAGACCAAAACAATTGCCTTGTTCATTAACCAGATCCGGGAAAAAGTCGGCATTGTATTCGGCAATCCTGAAATTACGCCAGGTGGTCGGGCGCTGAAATTTTATGCTACTGTGCGTATGGAAGTGCGCCGTTCCGAGCAGATCAAAAACGGTGCCGATATTATTGGCAATCGCACCAAAATCAAAGTGGTTAAAAATAAAGTTGCACCGCCGTTTAAGACTGCCATTGTTGATATTATGTATGGTCAAGGCATTTCCCAAAGCGGTGAACTTGTCGACATGGCGGTTGAAAAAGACATCATTGAAAAGGCGGGTTCATGGTATGCCTACCAAGGCGAGCGCATTGGTCAAGGACGTGAGCACGCTAAAAGCTATCTTGAAACGCATGAGGAGCTGCGCCGAACCATTGAAAAACAAGTCCGGCTTGCTTATGGAATGTCGCCGGATCACGTTATCGATCAAGCAGACATAGAGACAGATACTACCACATCTGCCGCATCATGACTGGTTAAAAGGGGTGCTTGTTGTGTTGCGAGCGGATCGGGTGTGAAAATGGCTCACGCTTTTCATAACGCGTTCGTAGTCGCGGCAATCGGAGTGTAAGGACCTTGATTGCAATGGTCAAAATCGGGCCATCACGTATGAGGCCACTTATGTTCTGGCTTACGTCCATAACGCGCTCGCCAGCCCAGAAACCTGCACATAAGGACCTTGGTCGCAATGACCAAAGCCCGGTCATCACGCCTGAGGCCACTTATGTTCTGTTTTACGCCCATAACGCGCTCGCCAGCCCAGAAACCTGCACATAAGGACCTTGGTCGCAATGACCAAAGCCCGGTCATCACGCCTGAGGCCACTTATGTTCTGTTTTACGCCCATAACGCGCTCGCCAGCCCAGAAACCTGCACATAAGGACCTTGGTCGCAATGACCAAAGCCCGGTCATTACGCCCAAGGCCACTTATGCTCCGGTTTCTAACCGGGCTGGCTCGCGCTCACTAAATTTGCCTCCAGTTGACACCTTGCAGGCCAGCACGTAAACTAATAGAGGTGTAATAATTTAAAAAAAGCATCAAAGATTTTGATCAACTTGATGATTGAATCGCTTAGATGATGCGGAGGTGAAATGATGAGTTCAGTAACACTGGTCTCAATAACCCTCGCAGCAGTCATCGCTTTAGCGGTCGGTTTATTGATCGGATTTGCACTTCAAAAGAAGCTCCACCAGAACAGTTTGGATCGAGCGACGCAGACAGCAGAAGGTATCATTGAGGCCGCTAAAAAAGAAGCAGCGACTTTAAAAAAAGAGAAACTGCTAGAAGCAAAAGATGAGAATCATCGCTATCGAACCCAACTTGAAGACGAATTGAAAGATCGGCGGGCGGAAGTCCAGAAGTCAGAACATCGACTGAACCAGCGAGAAGATACTCTTGATCGGCGTGATGACACGCTTGATCGTAAAGAGCAGAGTCTTGCTGACCGGGAAGCAAATTTGAACAAGCGGCAGCAACAGTTAGATGAACGTGAACAAGCTATCTCTTCTGAAATCAGCAAACAACAGACAGAACTCGAACGAATTGCCGAGCTAAGCCATGAGCAGGCTCGGACTCAGATCCTTGACCAGACACAATCAGAATTGACGCATGAACGCGCCGTGATGATTAAAGAAAGCGAAGATGAAGCAAAGGAGGCCGCAGATAAGAAAGCCAAGGTACTGATTGCGGATGCAATTCAGCGCAGTGCTTCAGATATCGTTGCCGAGACAACGGTTACGGTTGTTAATTTACCAAATGACGACATGAAAGGCCGAATTATCGGTCGTGAAGGTCGAAATATCCGGACACTTGAGACTTTGACGGGGATTGACTTAATTATTGACGATACCCCGCAAGCCGTTGTTTTGAGCGGATTTGATCCGATTCGACGGGAAATCGCGCGAATCGCGTTGGAGAAGCTCATTCAAGATGGCCGAATTCATCCGGCCCGCATTGAAGAAATGGTTGATAAGGCACGCAAAGAGATGGATGACCGCATTCGTGAAATCGGCGAACAAGCTATTTTTGATGTGGGTATCCATAATATGCACCCTGACTTGATTAAGATTTTGGGTCGCTTGCATTTTCGTACGAGTTACGGTCAGAATGTTCTGGATCATTCGATTCAGGTTGCAAAGCTGGCCGGTGTGATGGCTGCTGAATTAGGAGAAGATGTTACCTTAGCAAAACGCGCGGGGTTATTACATGATATTGGTAAGGCGCTCGATCATGAAGTCGATGGATCCCACGTTGAAATTGGGGTCGAGCTAGCAACAAAGTACAAAGAACCAAAGACGGTGATTAATGCCATTGCGTCCCATCATGGTGACGTTGAACCAACTAGTGTCATTTCGGTACTAGTCGCCGCCGCTGATGCTATTTCCGCCGCTCGTCCAGGCGCGCGGTCGGAATCACTTGAAAATTACCTGCATCGCTTAGAGAAATTGGAGGCTATTGCCAACAGTCATGCTGGCGTTGACCATAGTTTCGCGATCCAGGCCGGTCGTGAAGTACGGGTGATCGTTCAGCCAGAAAAACTTTCTGATGATCAGAGTGTCATTTTGGCTCGCGACATTCGCAATGAAATTGAAAAAGAATTAGAGTATCCGGGTCACATCAAGGTTACAGTCATTCGAGAAACCCGGACCGTTGAATATGCTAAATAAGTTTGCAGTTAGGCCTTATTAAAGGGCACTATATGTAAACCAAAAAGATCCGCAAGCGGTAATTGAGCTTGCGGATCTTTTTACGTTTTTAAGGCTTGTGAACTTCTGACGTGGCATAAGGGACCTCACGATACTGACTTGTACCGATCTGTGGGTCAAATTGTCCGTGTAGGAAATCCTTGATTAAGGCGAGGTTCTTGTCTAACTGGTCAGCATCAAGATGTAGCGTCAGTGTCACTGCTACGCCATAATCAATGGTTGCGATTGTGAGGTTGTGCGTTTCTAAAAAATGCTGCAGTGGATCAAGATCCGCATATGGAATCTGAAAAGTAACAGCCTTTTGTTTAATTCGGGCTACAATGCCAATTGTTTCAATTGCGGCGTTGACATTGCCGGCATAAGCGCGAATCAGACCGCCGGCACCAAGCTTGATCCCGCCAAAATAACGCGTCGTCACGGCGAGTGTATCGCGAAGTTCATGTTGCAAGAGGCCTTCAAGCGTCGGGGGGCCTGCAGTTCCGGATGGTTCGCCGTTATCGCTGGCCCGCTGGATTTGGTTTTCGTTACCGAGCACGTAAGCAAAGACATTGTGATTTGCTTTGGCATGCTCGTGGCTGATGCGATCAATAATAGCCTTTGCCTCGTCTTCATCATGAATACGAGCGAGGTGGGTGATGAAACGAGACTTTTTAATGATTTGAGTGTAATTTCCGGATTCTTTTATGGTGAGATATGGCTTCATTATGCGTAATCTCCTTTTGAGGTGATGAAAATGGATCTGGCAGGTGCCCAACTCACACAGCGTGAACTGGCGCGTTTAGCTGTTTCTAATATATCACACGCAACTGTTGTGCCGGCATTGGTAAAAGACCATCATCAGTGGCAATGTCAGCGATGTTGCAGCCGCAGACCTGTTGCACTGCCAGATGGCCGAATCTACTGTTCGGAGTGTGTTGCTTTAGGACGACTGACCAATGCCGATCATCTTTATCGGTTTGAACAGGCGCATCTGCCGGTTGGTGATGGTCAATTAACCTGGCATGGTGTACTAACACCTGATCAACAGGCGGCATCGGATGCATTACAGGCGAGTGTCGCAGCAGGGCGTGAGCATTTGATTTGGGCGGTTACCGGAGCGGGAAAGACTGAAATGCTTTTTCCGACTATTGCCCAGCTGATCCAGCAGCAAAAGCGGGTGGCCATTGTTTCACCACGAATTGACGTGATTCGGGAACTGGCACCACGATTTCGAACGGCATTTGCAACCACACCCATTTCCGTGCGTTATGGTGGGCATTTTGATCAAACGGATAGTGATTTGCTTTTAGCAACGGTTCATCAATTATTACGCTTTTATCGGGCATTTGACTTAATTGTCGTAGATGAAGTTGACGCGTTTCCTATGCGCGGAACACCGATGTTGCATCAAGCAGTGAGACAGGCACGCCGCGGCTCAATTGCTTATTTGACGGCCACTCCTGATCGTCAATTAAAACAGGCAATTCGGCGGGGGCGGCTTGGGGTTAGTCGACTTTTTCGCCGTTTTCACGGGCATCCATTACCGGTTCCTCGGATTCAATTAGTGAACTTACGGCATGTGCCCCATCAGCTTCCCAAAGCAGTCATTGTGTGGGTGCAGCAAGTGCTAGCGACTAAAAGAGTCTGTCTGTTGTTTGTGCCGAAGATTAGTTGGGCAGAACAACTTGCCGGTAAGTTGCGCCAAATAGGGCTAAAGGCGGCTGGTGTTGCGAGTACTGATGCGCAGCGGGCGGAAAAGGTTACAGCATTTCGACAAGGACAATTGGAGGTTTTAGTGACGACAACAATTCTGGAAAGAGGCGTGACTGTCCCTCGCTGTGCGGTTGCAGTGCTAGCAGCGGCAGATCCCGAGTTTTCGGCATCAGCTTTAATTCAAATTGCCGGTCGAGCTGGTCGGGCAGCGGATAGTCCGGACGATCCGGTTGTCTTCTTTTCCGATCGTTATACCCTTGCGATGTTGGCAGCCAGACGCCAAATTGTGATGATGAATGGCAGGTGAAGACGATGCGCTGTATTGGTTGTACCCGCCCGACAGATCGCGGCTTGAAGCTGACAACGTTATTTTCCCGTGGTCCATTGCTAGCGCCGAGGTTATGTCACAGTTGCTTGAGCCAATTTAGTTTCATTACCGGTATAACCTGCTCCGGCTGCGGGCGAATGCAGGTAGCCGCGGAGCCATGTTTGGACTGTCGAAAATGGGCGAAGCATGGGCCGCTTTTAAATAATCGGGCCTTATTTGTGTATGACGCGAAAATGAAGGCGTGGATTTACCAATATAAAGGACTGGGTGACTATCGGCTGCATGTAGCTTTTCAGGATTTGATTGCCGAGCGTCTGCGACATGCAGAAGCGTTGGTTCCCATTCCAAGCGAAGCTAAACATTATGAATGGCGCGGGTTTGATCCGATTTTAGGATTATTTGGTTGCCTGCCATTACAAAACTGGCTCCAAAAGTCGGCAACAGCGCGACCACAAGCTCAAAAGACCCGCCGAGAACGGCTGAAGACGCCACAAAGTTTTCGGGTGCTCGTTTCAGCCAAAACCTTAAACCGCGTGCGTCAGATAACATTGCTTGATGATTTGTATACGACGGGGCGGACGTTGTACCACGCGCGGGATGCTTTAGTGGCTGCCGGTTTCAAGGGGACTATCCAGGCGTTTACATTAATTCGGTGAAATGTGGCTTTTGTTGTGTCTGGTGGTAACATTCGGGTATAATGAAGTTGGAGATTGGAAGGGTTTTACCCTTAGCTATGGCTACGTTAGCCGCACGGAGCGGTATAATGAAGTTGGAGATTGGAAGGGTTTTACCCCAGCCAATCAGCGTGTAAGCGTTTTGCCTACACGCAGGAAAGGGGAGAAGTTTTATGCTCACATACAATGTTCGTGGCGAAAACATCGAAGTCACCGAAGCCATCAGAAATTACGTGGAGAAGCGGATTAGCAAACTGAACAAGTTCTTTGGTGGTTCAGTTACTGCGACAGCGCACGTCAATTTGAAGGTTTACCCAGATAAGACCGCAAAAGTAGAAGTGACGATCCCGCTGTCGTTCTTGACCCTGCGTGCGGAAGAAACCAGTCCGGATCTGTACGCCAGCATCGATCTTGTTACTGACAAGCTGGAGCGGCAGGTGCGTAAGTTCAAAACCAAGATTAATCGCAAGTCACGTGAAAAAGGCTTTGGTCAGATTGACATCGATAGCAATGCACCGGCTGAACCGAAACCGGCCGAAGATGATGATAATCTGAAGGTTGTGCGAACAAAACGCGTTTCGTTAAAACCAATGGATTCACAGGAAGCCATTTTACAGATGGATATGCTGGGCCACAACTTCTTTATCTTCGAAGATGCAGATACAAATGGCACGAGCATTGTTTACAAACGTCGTGATGGCCGTTATGGCTTGATTGAAACGAACGAATAATAGCGATTTTCTTAAAAGAAAGGCAAGGCTGCTGCTTATCAGCGGGCTTGCTTTTTATTTGCCTGTCAGCTCCATCATGCCTATAAAACGATGCGTGTGGCTATTACAGTTTATGAGAAGTGTGGCAATTAATGTGATTTTTGACGCGGAGATCTGTATTTAAGGATCTTGGTCGCAATGGCCAAGAGCGGGCCATCACGTCTGAGGCTACTTATGTTCTGGCTTACGCTCATAACGCGCTCCCCGGCGCAGAATTCTGCGTGTAAGGACCTCAGACGCAATGGCCAAAGTGTGGTTATCACGTTCAAGGACGCTAATGTTCTGGTTTATGCCCATAACGCGTTCGCCAGCCCAGAAACCTGCACATAAGGACCTTGGGCGCAATGACCAAAGCCCGGTCATCACGCCCAAGGCCACTTATGCTCCGGTTTCTAACCGGGCTGGCTCACGCTCACCAAGTTATTTTCAATCTCCCCTTTAAAATGTTAAGATGTTAGAATGTATAAATGTTAAGATGTATAAATGTTAGAATGATTAAAGTAGTGTTAGTTCTACGAGGTTTCGACAGAGAGGAATCCATTAATGGCCAATATTCTTAGAAAATGGGTCGAAAGCGATAAGCGAGAAATCGGTCGCCTCGGCAAAATCGCTGATCAAGTTCAGCGCTATGAAGATGAATATGCAGCATTATCAGATGATCAATTAAAAGCAAACACCCAAAAATTCAAGGATCGCCTTGCAGCAGGGGCAACGTTAGACGATATTTTACCGGAAGCTTTTGCCACCGCGCGTGAAGGGGCTAAACGAGTTTTGGGGTTATTCCCGTTTCGGGTTCAAATTATCGGCGGGATCGTTTTACATGAAGGCAATATTGCGGAAATGAAAACCGGTGAAGGTAAAACTTTGACGGCAACCATGCCCGTTTATTTGAATGCCTTGACTGGTAAAGGGGTCCACGTGGTTACCGTTAACGAGTACTTGTCCACGCGTGATGCAACGGAAATGGGCGAGTTGTACAACTGGCTCGGTCTCAGCGTCGGGTTGAATCTTAACTCCAAGAACAGTGACGAAAAACGCGAAGCCTATAACTGCGATATCACCTATTCCACCAATAGTGAACTCGGTTTTGACTATTTGCGAGACAACATGGTGGTTTATAAGGAACAGATGGTACAACGGCCACTGAATTTTGCAATTGTTGATGAGGTTGATTCGATTCTCATTGATGAGGCCCGGACACCTTTGATTATTTCCGGTGGCGCAGAAAAGACAACCGGCCTTTATATTCGGGCGGACCGCTTCGTTAAGACGCTTAAAGCCGATACTGATTACAAGATTGACTGGCCAACGAAGACCATTTCGCTCACTGAAAGCGGCATTCGCAAAGCCGAAAAGAATTTTGGCTTGGATAACCTATACGATACCGAAAATACGGCTTTAACCCACCATATCGACCAAGCATTGCGGGCAAATTACATTATGCTTAAAGATATCGACTATATGGTGTCTAACGGCGAAGTGCTGATTGTCGATCAATTTACCGGTCGGGCAATGGAAGGCCGGCGCTATTCCGATGGCCTGCATCAGGCAATTGAAGCCAAAGAAGGGGTCCAAATCCAGGATGAAAATAAGACGATGGCTAACATCACTTATCAAAACTTCTTCCGGATGTACACCAAGCTGGCAGGGATGACCGGAACCGCTAAAACGGAGCAAGAAGAGTTCCGCGAAATCTATAATATGGAAGTTATTTCGGTTCCAACCAATAAACCGGTTATCCGGGTTGATTCACCGGATGTTTTGTACCCGACTTTGGATGCTAAATTCAATGCGGTTGTTGACGATATCAAAAAACGTCATAAAAAAGGGCAGCCGATTCTGGTTGGGACGGTTGCGATTGAGTCTAGCGAACGTTTGAGTAAGCAATTAGACGATGAAAAAATCCCGCACACGGTTTTGAATGCGAAGAACCACTTTAAAGAAGCGGAAATCATCATGAATGCCGGGCAACGAGGCGCTGTGACAATTGCGACCAACATGGCTGGTCGTGGGACGGATATTAAATTAGGCCCTGGTGTCACCGAGTTAGGCGGTTTGGCTGTTATTGGGACCGAACGGCATGAGAGTCGCCGAATTGATAATCAATTACGTGGCCGTTCTGGTCGTCAAGGTGATCCGGGTTCTACCCAATTTTACCTGAGTCTAGAAGATGACTTGATGAAACGGTTTGGCTCTGAGCGGATCAAAGCAATGCTGGATCGGTTCAAGGTTGCCGATGACGATCAGGTCATTCAAAGTCGGATGATCTCACGGCAGGTTGAATCAGCGCAGAAGCGTGTCGAAGGGAATAACTACGACACGCGTAAAAACACGTTGCAGTACGATGATGTGATGCGTGAACAGCGTGAAGTTATCTATAAGCAGCGCCAGCAGATTATCAATGAAGACGAGACCCTGAAGCCCGTTTTGATGGCGATGATTAATCGAACCATCACCCGCATCGTTCAAACGCATACCCAAGGCGATCAAAAGGATTGGAATCTTGATGCGTTGTATGCCTGGATCACCGCAAACATGGCCGATCCGGAGAAATTCAAGCGCAGCGAACTTGATGGCAAGTCGCAAGATGAGCTCATCGGTTTACTGGCGGATATGGCTGAAACTAACTTCCAGCATAAAAACAAGCAACTTGGCGATGACGCGCAGATGCTAGAATTCGAAAAAGTGGTCATCTTACGCGTTGTTGACTCAGCTTGGACGGATCACATTGACGCCATGGATCAACTACGCCAGTCTATTGGTTTGCGTGGTTATGGGCAGATGAATCCGCTAGTCGAATATCAAGAAGAAGGCTACCGGATGTTTGAGGAAATGATTGCGTCAATTGATGATGATGTGACCCGATTGTTCATGAAAGCCGAAATTCGGCAAAATATTCGCCGTTAATGGTGAACCGGCGCCCCGGCACTGCAAGCTCAAATTTGCGGTACTGGGGTGTTTTGAGGATAACAGAAGCAGAAGCTAAATGTAGGATTGAGGCAACCCGGTCTTTACTAAAATCAACTTAAAAAAAGAGGAGCAATTATCATGGAACTCAGTGTCATGCGTAACACCTTGGCCGCCATGCGAACCAAAATAAATCAATTCAGGGGGTCTCTTTGACCTCGATGCGCTGAATGAACGCATTAGTGAAAATGAAGGTAGAATGGCGGAACCGGGCTTTTGGGATGATTCGGAAGCAGCACAAAAAGTGATCGATGCCAACAATAAACTCAAAGAAAAACACGATCGCTTTTACGCACTTGAAAATGAACTGGAAGATCTTGAGGCTGGATTGGAGTTGTTACAAGACGAACCCGACCCGGATTTGCAACGCGAAGAAGAGACCAAGCTTAAAGATCTGCAGGAAAAACTTGATCAGTATGAGATGCAATTGCTTTTAAATGGGCCATATGACCACAACAATGCAATTCTCGAAATTCATCCCGGTGCAGGTGGTACGGAATCACAAGACTGGGGTTCGATGTTGATGCGGATGTATCAGCGCTGGGCCGACCAGAATGGTTTCAAGGTTGAAGTCGCGGATTACCAACCCGGTGACGAAGCAGGCATTAAAAGTGTGACGCTTTTGATCAACGGTGAGAACGCATATGGCTTATTGAAAAGTGAAAAAGGCGTCCATCGCCTCGTCCGCATTTCACCATTTGATTCCGCCGGCCGCCGTCATACCAGTTTTGCCTCGGTTGATGTGATGCCGGAGCTTGATAATTCGATTGAAGTCGATATTCGCCCAGAGGATATCAAAATGGAAGTGTTTCGGTCCAGTGGTGCTGGTGGTCAGCATATTAACAAGACTTCCAGTGCGGTTCGGCTGATTCATCTGCCGACCGGGATTGTCACTTCCAGTCAGGCACAACGGTCACAATTTCAGAACAAGGCCACGGCAATGGCGATGTTGAAAGCCAAGTTATATCAGCGTGAAGAGGAAGCCAAAAAGGCCAAAGCCAAAGCCATTCAAGGCGAGCAAAAAGATGTTGCTTTTGGCTCACAGATTCGGTCTTACGTTTTCCACCCGTACACGATGGTCAAGGATCACCGAACGAATTACGAAACCGGTAATGGGCAGGCAGTGATGGATGGCGATCTTAATCCATTTATCAATGCATACTTGCAATGGGAGCTCGCCCAGAAAAATCCTGATTAAACTGTAATCTGCCTGAAATCTTGCTGACTTAATCGGCTGTTATACTAATCCTAGCTTAGAAAAAGGAGCAAAATGCATGATTCAAATGGAAAACGTGACGAAACAGTATGCTAACGGCGTCACTGCCATTAAGGATTTGAATCTTAAAATCCAGGATGGTGAGTTTGTTTACGTCATCGGTCCTAGTGGTGCCGGGAAATCAACGTTCGTTAAAATGCTGTACCATGAATTAAAGCCGTCCAGCGGTAGTATTAAAATTGATGATTTTGATTTTTCAACCATGAAGCCGTCGCAGGTGCCGTTTTTGCGTCGTCACATCGGGATCGTCTTTCAGGACTTCAAGCTTTTACCACGCTTGACGGTGTACGAGAATGTGGCTTATGCGATGCAAGTCATTGAAGCGCCGGACGATAAAATTAAAGACCGCGTGCTCGAAGTATTAGGACTCGTTGGCTTGGAACAGAAATTGCGGCGTTTTCCTGATGAATTATCCGGTGGTGAACAGCAGCGGGTGTCAGTAGCGCGTGCAATTGTCAACAAGCCTAAAGTGTTGATTGCTGACGAACCGACTGGGAACCTTGATCCGCAAACCTCCGATGAAATTGTTGATATTCTTGAACGTATCAATGCAAATGGAACAACGGTTATCATGGCAACCCATAACAAGGATATTGTGAATGAACGTCAACACCGGCTACTCGAAATTGCCGGGGGTCGCTTAGTGCGTGACGAAGAAGGAGGCACATACGGCAATGAAGAGTAAGGTCTTTTTCCGCCATGTTAAAGATTCCCTGCGCAGTTTGCGGCGTAACGGCTGGATGTCGGTTGCAGCGGTTAGTGCAGTCACCGTCACATTACTGTTGGTCGGTATTTTTATGGCCTTGATTTTCAACCTGCACCACATTTCACAACAAGTTGAAAATGATGTTCAGGTGCGGGTTTATATTGATAAAAAAACAACCACCAAACAACGTGATGACCTTAAAGACAAACTTAAAAAGCTGGATCACGTCAACAAGGTCACTTACCGCTCACGTCAACAAGAATTAGATACAATCATCGGGGGTTATGGTTCGCAGTGGCGGATGTTCTCCGGGGATCAAAACCCATTAAGCGACGTGTTCATGGTTAAGACGAATAGTCCTAAGGCCACCATCAGCGTGTCAAAAGAAGCACAGAAACTGGATCATGTGGTTGATGCAAGCTATGGCGGGCGAACGGCAAAGAAACTCTTTAATTCTGTGGATGTAGCCCAGAAATGGGGACTTGCTTTCACGATTCTGCTTCTGTTTGTTGCCGTGTTCCTGATTAATAACACGATTCGAATTACCATTTTGTCACGTTCCGACGAAATTCGGATTATGCGATTGGTGGGGGCAACCAATTCTTACATTCGGTGGCCTTTCTTGCTTGAAGGTGCCTGGACCGGTTTGTTTGGGGCGGTATTACCGATTATTATTGTGGATGTCGGTTATGCGATTGTCTATCGGAGCTTCACTTATGCAAACGGAGCCAGTGGTTATACGCTTTATGCCAATATGCCGTTCTTGTTCTGGCTTGACTTGATGTTAGCCGGGATCGGCATTGTCATCGGGGCGCTGGGATCAGTTATCTCCATGCGGCGTTTTCTTAAGTTTTAATTTCAAAATTGAACATTTGAGTTGCTGCTATCGACTCAATGTGAAAGGATTGCTCTTTTCCGGGCAGTCCTTTTTTGGTGGGTGGTTTTAATGAATGGCAGTACGATGTTTTGAATACGCAAGCTTATGTCGAAAATAACTCATACATGTTAATTGATGGGACAAAAATGGCCGTTTTTCGGCATTTTCTGGTTGATGAGCCCAAAACCTTGTAGGAAGCGGTCGTTAATTTCTGCTATACTGGTCACAGTGAATATTGGAGGGTTACCGATGGCAGTGATCATTGCCTTACTTATCAGCCCGATTGGTGCCGTATTCTGGCTTGCTTTAGGGTTGACGATTTTGTATGCGGTTAGCCGGACAAGCCGCGAACGCCATCAGTACTTGCGGGCGATTCATCCCCAACATAGCGAAATTGCCCCATTCTTTTGGGTCGGTATTTTGCTAGGCATCGTTATCTCGGCACTGATGTTGGTTGCGCGCTTACAAGTTAGTTTGCCCGCATTATTAGCATTAAGTGGCTCAACGCTGGTCGGGCTAATCTTTTCTGGCTGGCGGTTCAGTCCATGGTGGCTAGGATTAGCGGGCTTAGTTGAATTGCTGCGGCCGACAACGAGCCAAATGAGTGCTGATTTAGCCGTTTTAGTTGGTGTGCTGTGGTTAGCACAAGCTTTGATCGCGCGGTTAAATCGGGGCGCTCAAATTGAGTCCCCGGTTATTTTGCAGGATCGACGTCAACGTCAACAGGTTGCGTTTCGATTGCGACAGTTTTACTGGGTGCCTTTGTTCTTACCGGTGAGTGTTGATCAAGTTGCGGGATTGCCGCTCTTATCAATCGCAACGGATACTTTTGTTGCGGTTGGACTTCCACTGGTCTTAGGCGCGGCATTTACCACGCAGCGTGATCGTGTTCAACCGTATTTGCGCCGAAGTTGGCCATGGTTTGCAGTTGCCGGTGGCGGTTTGATCGTCTTTGGACTGGTGGGTCGGATCCTTACCATGCCTGCGATGACAATTGCCTTAGTACCTGTGTTGGTGAGTTTGATACTCGGTGCCGGCTTAGTTTGGCAAGCACATCAAGTACATTTAAACGTGACACAAACCAATCACGGGGTGGTTGTCATCGGGGTTGTCCCACAGACACCAGCCGCACAAATGGATTTGCAGCCGGGTGATCGGGTCTTGACCTGCAATCATATTGCCGTCAACAATGCCGCTGAACTTTATAACGCAATTCAAAAGGAACCCACTTATTGCCGCTTACGGCTTCAACAGGCAGATGGCGAGATACGGCTAGCCGAAACCGCAATTTTTGCCGGTGCACCCCATGAACTTGGTATGATTTTATTCCCGGAGGAGACAGCATGAAGAAGATCTTGATTGTTGATGATGAACCAGCCATCTTAACCTTGCTGCAATACAATTTAGAGGCTGAACACTATCAGGTTGAAACGGCAACGGATGGTCAGGAGGCTTTAGACAAAGTACGTAGCGAGCCGTTTGACTTTATTATTCTCGATCTCATGTTGCCGAGTTTGAGTGGACTGGATGTCACCCGTAAGATTCGTGAAGAAAAGATTCAAACGCCAATCATGATTCTGACGGCCAAAGACAACGAAACCGATAAGATCGTCGGACTTGAACTTGGTGCGGATGATTATGTGACCAAACCGTTTTCGCCGCGGGAAATTATTGCCCGAATTAAAGCCATCGAACGGCGTAGTCAAAGTCAACCACAAGCGCCACTTCCTGGTAATGCCAATCAAATTACGGTCGGTCAAATTACGATTGATCCTGAAAATTATAAAGCTAGCAAAGCCGGACACCGACTCCAATTGACCCCTAAGGAATTTGAACTATTGGTTTATTTTGCTCAACGAGTTGGCAAAACGCTATCACGCGATGCTTTGCTCAATGGGGTTTGGGGCTTCGATTACCCGGCGGAAACACGGATGGTCGATATTCAGGTCAGTCATTTGCGGGATAAAATCGAAACAGATCCTAAACATCCGGATTACTTAAAGACGGTGCGGGGATTCGGTTATCAAATGGAGGCGCCACATGAATAAACGGATTTTACGCCGTGTACTGGTTATTAGTCTGCTCTCGTTAGCAGGCTTTTTTGTACTCGTCACGACGGTCAATCAACAAATCGTACATCAGCAGGCACGCGATTTGAGGCGCGTAGCCAGAACCTATGCAGCCTCTGCTAAGGATGGCGTTGATCCGCAAGCGCTGGCAAAGTCCGAAGCCGCTTTTATTACGGTTGTTCCGGATAATCCCAAAACCACCCGACAAAAAGTGATGGCCGATGCCTTACGTGGCAATCATCGCGAACCATTTGTGACAACGGTTAATGTTCTTGGGCGAGCTGAACAGGCATATCTGTTTCGTCACCGGGGACACTGGGTTGCCGTTAGTCGCTATAAGTCCAGCGTTTGGACAACGGCGCCTGAGCAATTTTGGATTTTGACGCTGACATTTGCGGTCCTGATTGCTTTAATTCTGGCTTGGCTTTTTCGCTCGGAGCATCAGTATCAAGAAGCCATTCGGGTCATGAGCCACAACTTGGATCGGATTCGCCAGAAAAAAGAGCCCGAGCCTGTGATTCTGCCGCCACAGTCGCCGTTTACGCCTGTGGCACGGCGAATTAATGCCTTAGCTGCGGAACAAACCCATTTACGTGAGAAAGTCGCAGTACGGCAGTCCAGTTTTGATCGTCTGATTGATAATTTGCCACTAGGCGTCATGTTGATTGATACCAATAAGGATGTCATTTTGCATAATCATGCCATGTCCCAGCTTTTGGGCCATCAGATTCCGCAGCCGCGGCACAATTATCTGGACGATGTTAAGACTTATGCGTTGGCCCGGATGATTGAGCACACTTTTCGCCATGAAAAGACTCATCATCAGGAGTTGACCGTCCTGGCAACCCAAAAGTCGGTTGATGCCAGTGTCATTCCTTTAAACCAAGGAACTAGTCGTCTCCAGGTGTTGGTTATTTTGTACGATGTCACGTATTTGCGCCAAGTCGAGAAAATGCAGCTCGATTTTGTTGGCAATGTGAGTCATGAGCTAAAGACGCCGGTGACTGCTATTTCCGGGTTTGCCGAGACACTATTAAGCGGGGCTAAAAATGATCCGGCGACGCTAGATAAGTTTTTGAAGATTATTTTCGATGAAAGTAAGCGACTGACCCAGCTCATCAATGATATTCTAACGTTGAGCCGGCCCGAATCGAATCAAACGGTGCAGGCACAAGTACCACTTAAGAAGTTAGTCGACGATGCATTGCGTAATTTAGCTAAAGTGATTAAAGACAAGCAGATTCGGGTGGAGGTGGCAATTGCACCAGACTTACAGGTTGTGACCGATGAGCGCAAGTTAACTCAGATTGTGCGGAATCTTTTGAACAATGCCGTGTTTTATAATCGATTAGCCGGACATGTGACGATCACGGCCCAAGTAGTCGAAGGGCACTTGTCATTGGCGGTCGCTGATACCGGTATTGGGATTCCCGAGACAGAGCAGGCACGGATTTTTGAACGCTTCTATCGGGTTGATAAAGCGCGCAGTCGTCACAATGGCGGTACTGGTTTGGGTCTTGCAATCGTTAGTGAGCTGGTGAAAAGTATGGATGGTCAGGTTGCCGTTTCGAGTCAAGTCGGGGTTGGATCGACCTTTACCGTGACATTGCCGGTCAGCAAGCGCCAGCAGCAAGATTGATGAGATATTTACAGAACCTTTACATTCAACGACATGAACATTTACACGCAACTGTTAAGATGATTGGAGCTTGAAATGGAGGATTTCGTGTGAAAAAAATTGTGACCCTGTTTTCGATCGTATTTTTGGCGCTGTTAGCAAGTGCATGTGGCAGCAGTCATAGTTCGAAACAGTCGGGTGAATCAATCACCGCAGTTGGATCAAGTGCCTTGCAGCCTTTGGTTGAAGCGGCGGGCGAACAATATCAGACGGAACATCTCGGCGTGTTTATCAACGTCCAAGGTGGCGGGAGCGGTACCGGATTAAGCCAGATCCAGCAAGGGGCGGTTGATATCGGTAATTCGGATCTTTTTGCTGAAGAAAAACCGGGCATTAAAGCCAACGCCTTGGTGGACCATAAAGTGGCTGTTGTCGGGATTGCGCCGATTGTTAATCCCAAAGTCGGTGTGAAAAATGTGTCGATGACGCAGTTGCAACAGATCTTTCTGGGTCAGATCACCAACTGGAAACAGTTAGGTGGCAAGAATGTGCCGATTGTCCTTGTCAACCGCGCACAAGGTTCGGGGACCCGCGCGACTTTTGAAAAATGGGCGCTTGAAGGCAAGCAACCGATTGCCGCTCAGGAACAGGATTCCACCGGGATGGTGCGACAAATCGTTGGCAGTACGCCAGGGGCAATTTCTTACGTTGCCTTTTCTTACGTTGATAAAACCGTCCGCAGCTTGTCTGTAGACGGCGTTGCACCAACTGATAGTAACGTGGCAACGAATCGCTGGCATATCTGGTCGTACGAACATATGTATACAAAAGGTCGGCCAAGTGGTTTGACCAAACGATTTTTGACTTACATGATGTCACCGGCCATTCAGAAGAAACTGGTCCAAAAAATGGGCTACATTCCGATGACTAAAATGAAAGTGGTGCGTAATGCCAGTGGCCAGATTAGTCGTCCGTAAACGAGTCCAGCGTCTAAAAGCTTTTTCGGCTTACGAATTGATGAAGCAAGTCAGTGTGGGCAGTTAGGTTCAGGCAACCTAGCAGATCAATGAAGGCAGATGCGGCCAGGACGATGGCTAGTTGCGGTGAGGTTTTAGGAGGTTATGATGGATCCAATTCGAGAAGCGATGCTAAAAAAATCGCGCTCATCAAAGTTAGAGCGACGCGGCAAAACGATCAGTCTGATTTGTATCAGTCTGATTGTACTTGTAGTGGTGGCAATATTTTTCTTTGTCGCCTCAAAAGGATTAGCAACATTCTTTCAAAATAAGATTAATTTATGGTCGTTTTTGAGTAAGAGTGTGTGGAACCCATCAATTAAAGATGCCCATGGAAATCCGGAAGTTGGCGCTTTACCGATGATTGTCGGGTCTTTCGGCGTGACTTTTTTATCGGCAATCGTTGCAACGCCATTTGCAGTTGGCGCAGGCATTTTCATGACCGAGATTTCCCACAAGTGGGGGCAAAAAGTGCTACAGCCGGTTATTGAGCTGCTCGTCGGGATTCCATCTGTGGTTTATGGCTTCATCGGCTTGTCCGTCATTGTACCTTTCATTCGCCATATCTTTGGCGGTACTGGCTTTGGGATCTTAGCCGGGACTTTTGTTTTGTTTGTCATGATCCTGCCGACTGTAACATCCATGACCGTCGATGCGTTAAAAGCTGTCCCGCGCCATTATCGCGAGGCTTCGTTGGCGCTAGGTGCTACTCGGTGGCAGACGACTTATCGCGTGGTGCTGCGTGCGGCAATTCCCGGCATTTTGACCGGTATTGTTTTTGGGATGGCGCGCGCTTTTGGTGAAGCGTTGGCGGTTCAAATGGTCATTGGGAATGCGGCTTTGTTGCCAAAGAACCTTGTTTCGCCAGCTTCGACGTTGACTTCTGTTTTGACGAGCGGGATTGGTAATACAGTCATGGGTTCGCTGGAAAATAACGCTTTATGGTCTTTGGCATTGCTGCTGTTGCTGATGTCATTAGCCTTTAACCTGTTGATTCGTTGGATCGGGAAGAAAGGGGAGCTGAACAAATGAATCCAAAAGTTGTTGATAAAATTGCCACAACGGTTCTGTACATTGTTTCAGGGATTATCATTGTTATTTTGGCCAGTCTCCTCGGGTACATTCTTTTTAAAGGGGTACCGCATATTTCCTGGCATTTTCTCACGAGTCCAGCACAAAGCTTTGAAGCTGGAGGCGGCATTGGTATTCAATTGTTCAATTCGTTTTATCTTTTAGTCCTTGCGATGCTGATTTCAACACCGATTTCGTTAGGGGCAGGCATTTACCTCAGCGAGTATGCCAAAAAGAATTGGTTGACGGATGTTATTCGGACTTCGATTGAAATTCTAAGTTCCTTACCGTCTGTGGTTGTTGGACTGTTCGGTTTTCTGATTTTCGTTTTACAATTCAAATTCGGGTTCTCGATTTTATCCGGGGCCTTGGCATTGACCGTCTTCAACCTCCCGTTGCTGACGCGAAATGTTGAAGATTCATTACGCGGCGTTGGCTTTGAACAGCGTGAGGCCGGCTTAGCGCTTGGCCTATCGCGCTGGGAGACGGTTTTACATGTTGTCATCCCTGAGGCATTGCCGGGGATTATTACCGGGATGATTCTAGGTGCCGGACGGGTTTTTGGCGAGGCGGCGGCGCTAATTTACACTGCTGGTCAAAGTGCCCCGGCGCTGGATTTCACCAACTGGAATCCGGCTAACATTGCGAGTCCCTTAAATCCATTTCGACCGGCCGAAACGTTGGCGGTGCATATTTGGAAAATCAACTCTGAAGGCATTCAACCTGATGCCGTTGCTGTTTCTGCCGGAGCTAGTGCCGTACTTGTGATCGCCGTTTTGGTCTTCAACGTTGGCGCCCGCTATTTAGGCAATCGACTATTTAAAAAGATGACGGCGGCTTAAACGGGTTAGGCTTCTAGTATCAATGAGGCTTACCCGGTATGATAATCGCGATAATACGTGGAGGCAGAGGATGCAAGAACTGGAAAAGTATTCATTAGATGACACTTATATTCGACCATTTGATCGCGAAAAGCAGGAAATTGCGCTTGAAACGGAAGATCTGCATGTCTTTTATGGTGATAATGAAGCCATTCATGGCGTTTCGCTGCCGTTTGAACGCTATAAAATCACTGCATTGATCGGTTCAAGTGGCTCCGGGAAGTCGACATACTTGCGCTCACTCAATCGAATGAACGATAATATTGAAAGTGCGCGAGTCACCGGTAAAATCATGTACCGGAATATTGACATCAATAGTGATGCGGTCGATGTTTATGAGATGCGCAAACACATTGGAATGGTATTTCAACGGCCTAATCCATTTGCCAAGTCGATTTACGACAATATTGCTTTTGCACTGCGTCGGTTTGGTATCAAGGACAAAAAGAAACTGGACGAAATTGTTGAAACCAGTTTGAAACAGGCTGCCTTGTGGGATCAAGTTAAAGACGATCTTAATCAAAGCGGTATGTCGCTTTCCGGTGGCCAGGCACAACGGTTATGCATTGCACGGGCGATTGCCATGAAACCGGATATTTTACTTTTGGATGAGCCGGCCAGTGCCTTGGATCCGATTTCGACATCGGCAGTTGAAGATACCTTGTTGTCATTAAAAGATAAGTATACGATTATCATCGTGACGCATAACATGCAACAGGCGGCCCGGATTAGTGACTACACGGCGTTCTTTTATAGTGGAGCAGCGCTTGAGTATGATGAAACCCGTAAAATCTTCACGCGTCCCAAGATTAAAGCAACCAACGATTATGTTTCCGGACATTTCGGCTAGGAGGTTCCCATGGCTGAAGCACAAAAAATCATTACAAGTTCAGATGTTCATCTTTTTTATGGTAAGTTTGAAGCGCTAAAAGGGATTAATCTGGATTTTAACGAACATGAGATCACAGCTTTAATCGGACCTTCTGGCTGTGGTAAGTCTACGTATTTACGAACGTTGAATCGGATGAATGATCTGATTCCGGGAGTGACGATTACAGGAACCATCAGTTTACGCGGTCAGAATATCTATGCGCCTAGTGAAGATGTGGTTCAATTACGTAAGCAAGTGGGCATGGTCTTCCAACAACCCAATCCGTTTCCTTTCTCCATTTACGAAAACGTGATTTATGGATTGCGTTTGGCAGGGGTTAAAGATAAAAGCATTTTGGATGAAGCGGTGGAAACCAGTCTCAAGCAGGCCGCCATCTGGGATGAAGTGAAGGATCATCTGCATGACAGTGCATTATCGCTTTCAGGTGGCCAACAGCAGCGGGTTTGCATCGCGCGGGTATTGGCAGTCAAACCTGATGTTGTTTTGTTAGACGAGCCGACGAGTGCCTTGGATCCGATTTCCAGCACGCAAATCGAAAACATGTTACTCGAGTTGCGTGATCAATACACGATCATTCTGGTGACGCATAGCATGCATCAAGCATCCCGAATTTCCGATAAAACCGCCTTTTTCCTGACAGGCAACCTGATCGAATTCGCTGACACGAAACAAATGTTTTTAAATCCAAAAGAAAAGGAAACCGAAGACTATATCACTGGACGCTTCGGCTAGGAGGGGTAGTATGCGACGACTTTTTGTTGACGAATTGAACGATCTTCATGTACGTTTTTCGGAAATGGGAATGATGGTTAATGAGGCCATCTATAAGTCCGTGAAAGCCTTCATCAATCATGACAAGGCTTTAGCCCGCGAAGTGATCCACGAAGACAAACACATTAACGAGCGTGAAGTTGATTTGGAAAAACGCAGCTTCGAATTGATTGCCTTGCAGCAGCCGGTGACGACCGATCTTCGGGTGATTGTCACGGTGATGAAGGCAAGTTCCGATCTGGAGCGGATGGGGGATCATGCCGTTTCAATTGCTAAGTCTACTATTCGAGTTAAAGGTGAAACCCGGGTACCGCAAATCGAAGCTGATATTGCCGGGATGGCAGACGCGGTAAAAGAGATGGTTGAACAGGTGCTGGATGCCTATGTGAAGGAAGATTCAGCCCGTGCACGTAAAATTGCCTTGGAAGATCACGGTATCAATGACTTTTCATCGCGGATTTACAAAGAGTGTATCCGCCAGATGCAGGAAAACCCCGAAACCGTTGTCGGATCAATGGACTATATGCTGGTTTCGTCCTATCTTGAACGAATCGGCGACTATGTAACCAACATTTGTGAATGGATTGTCTACTTAAAGACCGGTAAGATTACCGAATTAAACTCAAACGCAATTGAAGACAAGTTCTAGATCCTGGAGACTTTTTTGAACGAGGCTGGGGCATCATTCATTGTTTCAAAATATAAGCGTACCATTTCTCGATTTTTTAAGAAATGGTACGCTTTTTGGCTTCTTCATATTAGTATAAATGAGCTTTAACGATTCCAGTGCCAAAGCGGAGCAATCGTAGGCTAGATGGGGCTCAGCCGTGGAACAACACAGCGACCGGTTTTTGTCGCGGGGCTGCTTCGCGTCAAGTAGACAAGTCAAATAATTAAAATTGCTATGCGATTTCTTTCACGGCATGATTCCGATATTCCAGCGGAGTCATGCCGTTTAGTGTTTCCTGACGTCGTTTATTGTTGTACCAATCAACGCAGCGCTGAATCAATTGCACCATCTCTAACTCTGACAGAGCATGTTCGAACCTGAAGAATTCTGTCTTCATGTGGCTCCAGAAGCTTTCCATTGGACTATTGTCACCTGGGGTGCCTGGTCGAGACATACTGTGGGTGATCCCCAGCCCGACCAATTTCATATTGTAGCCCCGTGACGTATAGGCAGAGCCTTGATCACTGTGCAGTATATCGGGTTTGAGTCTACCAGTATTCTTCAGTGCGGCCTCAACCGTATTGGTGACCAATAGAGTCGTTTCTGTTGGTGATACGCGCCAAGCCACGATACTGTGATCGAACAAGTCCTTAACGGCACTTAGACGCAGTCTATACTGCATTCGATCACCATAGGTCAACTCACTACAGTCTGTCACCCAAACCATGTTCGGACGCTCTGGAGAGAAGTCATGACCAGCATCGTTAGTCAGTAACTTATTGGCAAAGCAGTATTCTTTTTTCTCGGCTTTTCGATCCCGTTTAGCAACACGAATGGCGGCCACGATATGATTTTTATGCATGATGTTTCTGACCCGGGTCGCACCGACATGGAATCGTGTCTCGCGGTTGATATAAATTACTAATCGACGGACGCCAAAGATGTAGTGATTATCTTCTTCCAAAGACTTGATATACTGAGCAATTTCTTTGTTTTCCTGGGCGTGGACCGATGGCTTACGGTTGCGCCATTTATAGAAAGCAGCTCTTGAAATCTCTAAAAATTGACAGGCAAAGCTGATGCCATAAGGCTGCTTAGTATCGAGATTTATTTCTTTGGCGAGCGCCTCCACGGTACGATATTTTTCTTCTGTTGGGCATCCATCCTTTCGATTTCCTGGAGTTTTTTTAATATGGCGGCCTCCGTTGAGACGTATTTAAGCCGGGCCTTGAGTCGTTTGATCTCTAGGTCCTTCTTTTCCATTTCAGTCAGCTGTCCGTTGTCTTCCTTGTCTTTACCACGGCGATCAAGCAACGCGTCTGGTCCGCCCTGTACATATTTCTTGACCCACGAATAAACCTGACCATAAGAGACCTTGAAGCGTTTGGTGGCTTCAATGTAATTTTTATTGTTGGCAATCGTCCATTCGGCTATCTCAATGCGTTCAGCTTGGCTTGTGTCCCGACCGTCTTTCACGGGTGTACCCCTCCTGTTAGTGGTGGCTAAAGATTTACCACTAGTATACAGGGAAACCCATTGATAAATCACACCATGGTTAGGAATACCGTACTGTCGTGCAAGAGCAGGGGATGAAGCTTTTCTTTCGAGAAAAGCCTTAATCACTTCTAGCTTGAACTCTTCCGTGTAGCGCGTATGAGAATCTCTGGGCTTTAGGCCCGCTTCCCCCTCCGCTTCATATCTGTCAACCCATTGGGTGATCTGAGCATGGTCGATGCCATACTTCTTTTGGACTGCTCCAGCAGTCATCCCTCCTGCAACAAGACCAATGTAAAAGAGCTTCTCCTTCAATGTGTAACGTGAACCTTTTCGGCCCATAAGAAAACTCCTTCCAAGTAAACGGGTTTTAATTATTTACCTGTCTACCTTAGAAGGAGTATACCCCGCTGATGTTGTTAGGCGACTTGGAGACTGCCGGGGCTTGCAGGCTCCAAGCGCCGTCTCCGCTCTAGCTTCGCGTCGCCACCCCAGAATTCG
>OAWR01000069.1_pt1 | contig 32963 bp, 33 predicted proteins | sample 1476931 | NCBI WGS metagenome assembly OAWR01 (sample SAMEA2580242, study PRJEB22360) | human gut metagenome | biome: human gut; feature: human-associated habitat; material: faeces | place: Denmark | collected 2008/2010 | reverse complement strand
AAAAGCATTCTAGCAAAAAGTTTACAAGTTAAACCCACAAAAAGTTGACGCCGTCCTCATAGGTCGTTCTGTGTTCATGCGCCCGAATTTCTGCTAAAATAGTAAGTAGTCTTTTTGAAAGGACCTGATGTTGTGGTAGACGCACCACGGATACTTGAAGGTATCACCATGTTGCATGATGAGCCGTTGAGTCATTATACCTTTACAAAAACCGGTGGGCCGGCTGATTTGCTTGCGTTTCCTAAAGACGTGGCTGAAGTTCAGGCTTTGGTTGAAATGGCTCGGGAGCGGGATATGCCGTTAACGGTCATCGGCAACGCCAGCAATTTAATTGTGCGTGATGGCGGCATTCGGGGGTTAGTCTTGATTTTAACGGCGATGAAAAAAATCACCGTGAATGGTAACGATGTAACGGCTCAGGCGGGGGCCCGGCTGATTGACACAACCGAAGCCGCTTACCGGGCCGGATTAACCGGACTTGAGTTTGCGGCCGGGATTCCCGGCAGTGTCGGTGGCGCGTTATTCATGAACGCGGGCGCTTATAACGGTGAAGTCTGCAGTGTGATCAGTCAGGCTTACGTTTTGACGCGCGCAGGGGAACTCAAAACTTACAATCATCGTGAATTAAACTTTCGCTATCGGCATAGTGTGGTTCAAGATACCGGTGACATTGTCTTGAGTGTCACCTTTTCCATGAAGTTTGGCGATAAGCCTACTATTCGGGCCAAGATGGATGAACTCAATGCAAGACGGGCAGCTAAACAGCCACTGGAGTATCCATCATGTGGCTCGGTGTTTAAACGTCCCCCGGATCATTTTGTTGGTCCGATGATTCAAAAAGCCGGTTTGCAAGGGCATATCATTGGCGGTGCGCAGGTATCGAAAAAACATGCCGGGTTTATCATTAATTTAGGCAATGCAACGGCAACCGATTATCTTGATATGATCCACCTTATTCAAAAAACGGTTAAAGCCAAGTTTGACGTTGACCTAGAGCCTGAAGTTCGGATCATTGGCGAACCGTTACACTAAGCAATATCTTAAAATCTATTTGAAAGGGGCTACACAATGCATTTAGTCGAAGCCGTCTTATTCTTGATGGCATTGGTCATCATCTCAAACGTGCTCAGTCATTACATTGTGGCTGTCCCGGTTTCTTTGATTCAAGTCGCGCTGGGACTAGGCGCGGCTTTATTTTTTCATTTAACGATCAATTTAGCGACTGATTGGTTTATGTTGCTTTTCATTGCCCCGCTGCTGTTTTACGATGGTCGGCATTTTCCGCGGCGAGAACTATGGGAGTTGCGTGGTCCGATTATGGGGAACGCCATTTTTCTGGTGTTTGCACGATGCTGGTCGGAGGTTACTTAATTCATTTCCTGATTCCGCCATTACCGTTACCAGCGAGTTTTGCGTTGGCAGCCATCCTTAGTCCTACCGATCCGATTGCGGTACAGAGTTTGGCTAAGCGTGTGCATTTGCCAAGCGGGGTTTTGCACTTGGTGAGTGGCGAAAGTCTGATCAACGATGCCAGTGGCTTGATTGGGTTTAAGTATGGCATCGCGGCCACCATGACCGGAGCATTTGCACTTGGCCATGCTGTTCGGGACTTTTTCTATGTGGCGTTAGTAGGGGCGTTAGCTGGCTTGGTGCTAATCGGCTTGATTAATTTGAGTCGCAACTGGCTTTTGCAACAAGGGATCAATGATGTCATTTTGCATACGATTTTGCAGGTGTTGACACCGTTTTTCATTTATTTGATTGTGGATGAATTTATGCATGCTTCTGGCGTCATTGCTGTCGTAGTAGCCGGTTTACTGAGCAATACGCAGCATAATCGGTATGTCGCTGCGTTGCCGGAGTTGCGGATTGTTTCTGAACGGACGTGGGATTTAATTGTTTATACCCTGAATGGGATTATTTTTCTTATCTTAGGGATTGAGCTTCCTGTTGCCATGCGGGACACAATAGCCGATCATGAAGTCAACACATGGCAAGCTCTTGAATTTGTTGTGATTGTTTATCTCGGCATTTTGGTTTTGCGGACGTTATGGATTTATGGCTACATGTGGCTTACGGTTCGTTCAAAAGGCAATCCTCCTTCTTGGCGGGCGGCGTTGTTAAGCGGTATTTCGGGTGTCCGCGGTGCTATTACGCTAGTCGGTGTGTTTGCTGTTCCCGCGGCATTGGCAAATGGCCAGCCGTTTCCCGAGCGCAGTCTGATGCTGTTTATTGCTGCCGGCGTTGTCGTCTTGAGCTTAATCGTGGCGATTGTAGCCTTGCCGCTGGTGACGCGCTCAGTCGCACCGTTGCAAACCCGTGGCTCCACGATTGCCGCAGATGGTAGCAGCGATGTCGCCGAGGATGATGAAAATAGTCACGATGTTCGCATTATCTCTCAGCGTCAAGCTCAGCTGTTTGTCTATCAAATGGCAGTTCGTCGCGTTGAATCCGAGCGGCGGGAGTCAAATCAAAAAGCGGCACTTGATCTGATCGCCGAATATCAAAACCTGATTCGGCGCCTGGAGCTAGCCGAGGATACCGGCGCCGCCATTCCGCCATTGGTTCAAGATGAGCTTGATTTACGTAAGGTGGGGGTCCAAGGCGAGTTATATGCGTTAGATGACTTATGGCGCGAGAACAAAATCATGTCCAAAAGTTATGCCAAAGCTCACAAACAACTGCAGCATCGTCTGGATGATTTGAATTCAATGGCGAAACGCTCCGGCCGACCAACATTGCGCATGCTTCTTGACCGGTCCGCGTTGAAGCTATCCCACTTTTGGTACACGGTTGCGAGTGAACAGAATCGCTCGCATCGCTTTTTCAATGAGAAACTGTTTATTGAAAAGGAAACGGCAAAAGGCGGCTTGAAGTATTTGTCCCAATTTCTACGCCAAAAAGAAAACAAGGCCCATCATTACAACCGTCAAGTGATTTATTCGTTGATTGTTCAGTACCGCAATCGAATTGCATCGGTTAAAGCATTGAACACCCACAAATCAACGCAATATGAACATGAACTCGGCCGATTACGCGCGATTGCGTTTGCAGTCGAGCGAACGGCTATTCACGACCTACTTGAAAAAGGGTATATCACCATGGCCATGGCCCAGCGCTTAAATCAAAATGTTAACTTCGCGGAAAATGCTGCAACTTTAACTTCGATGGAAGAAGTTTAGGAACTGGGATTAAAAAATAGCTCGACAAACAAACGGCGACCAGATGTTCTCAAATGAGCATGTGCGGGCGCCGTTTTGTTGTATCAAAGGGCATTTAAGCTGCCGTGAAATTTTTTTTTGAAAATCAGCTATAAAAGCTTGCGTTGGTGCGTGACGTTCGTATAATAGGCAGAGTTAGTAAACTTAAAGTTTAGTTTAACGAAACTTATAAAGGCGGTGTGCCATGGACATTGGCAGTAAAATTCGTGATTTGCGCATTCGCAAAAACCTGACCCAAGAAGAGTTAGGGGAACGAACTGATTTATCAAAGGGTTATATTTCGCAAGTTGAACATGATCAAAGTTCGCCGTCACTGGAAACCTTTTTTGATATTTTAAGCGTTTTAGGTGAGTCGCCAGCCGATTTTTTCCGTGAAGAACCAGTTGATTCACTGGTCTATCATGCTTCGGATCAGGTGACTTATCTTGATGAGGACAAAGGTTATCAATTGAAGTGGTTAGTTCCGGAGAGTAATGAAAACGAGATGGAGCCGGTGATGATTGATTTTGCACCGGATGGGATTTTTAAAACTTTCGAACCATCACCGGCGGAAACGTTTGTGTATGTGGTTAGCGGCAAAGTGAAGTTGTTGCTGGGTGAACAGACTTATGTCGCTAAAAAAGGGGAAACTATTTATTTCCACGCAACGAAACAACATCAACTGGTGAACGCCGCAACGGGTCGCAGCAAATGCCTGCTGGTTGCGACGGCATCTTATCTATAAGGAGTTGGGGTCATTGAGCAATATCATTGTTGAACTGAAGCATGTCGGAAAACGTTATGGCGACACGCAGGTATTAAAAGATGTCAATATCGAAATTGAACAAGGCAAGTTCTACACATTACTTGGTCCGTCCGGGTCTGGTAAGACGACGATTCTGCGCGCCATTGCCGGGTTTCTGGATGTTTCGGAAGGCGAAGTGCTTTTTGATGGCAAACGGATTAATGATGTACCGGCAAATCAGCGCAAGGTTAATACGGTATTCCAAGATTATGCGTTATTCCCGCATCTTAATGTTTTTGACAATGTTGCGTTTGGATTACGTCTGCATCGGATGAGCAAGGAAACGATTAAGACCAAGGTGACAGACGCGCTTAAAATGGTTCGGTTGCAAGGCTATGCTGACCGGGAAATCTCTGAATTGTCTGGCGGCCAGCAGCAGCGGGGAGCCATCGCCCCGGTCCATCGCCCGCGCCATTGTGCTGGAGCCACAAGTGTTATTGTTGGATGAACCATTATCGGCACTGGACGCAAAGTTACGTAAAGATATGCAGTATGAGCTGCGCGAGTTACAAGAACGGCTCGGGATTACCTTTTTGTTTGTGACCCATGATCAAGAAGAAGCATTGGCACTGTCAGATGAAATTTTTGTCATGAATGATGGTCAGGTTCAGCAAAGTGGCACCCCGGTTGATATTTACGATGAACCGGTGAATCACTTTGTTGCGGATTTCATTGGTGAAAGTAATATCATTCAGGGGCATATGATTAAAGATTTCCTGGTCGAATTTAACGGTAAGCAATTTGAATGTGCCGATGCAGGGATGCGGCCGAATGAACCGGTCGAAGTGGTTTTACGGCCAGAAGATCTTGATATCACCGCAGCCGATGCCGGCAAAGTGAACGTTGAAGTCGATACCCAATTATTCCGCGGCGATTATTATGAAATTGTTGCTTACGATCAGCTTAAGAATGAGTGGTTGATTCATTCGACCAATCCGGCAAAAGACGGCGAGACGGTGGGGTTGACGTTTGATCCTGAAGACATTCACGTTATGCGGCTAAACGAATCCGAAGAAGAATTCGATGCGCGGCTGGAAACTTATGAAGGCGATTAAGCACAGTATTGACAGCGACTTTACTGTGACCGTGTCCGTTAACGCACGGTTTCGGCTAAGCACCGTTTGATTTCTAATCTGAGGAGGGTCATCGTGAAAAAATCCACCACGAATGTAGCATTTTACACGCCTTACGTGATGTGGCTCGCGTTGTTTGTGATCGCGCCAATGGTGTTGATCGTTTATCAAAGTTTCTTTGATATTAGCGGCCATTTTACCTTGGCAAATTATCAGACTTATTTTCAGTCCGGCACTTATATTATGATGACGATTAATTCAGTCTGGTATGCCTTTTTAATCACACTTGCAACATTGCTAATCAGCTATCCGACCGCTTACTTTCTGCATTATGCCAAGCACAAGCAGCTATGGTTGCTGCTGATTATTCTGCCAACCTGGATTAACTTGTTGCTTAAAGCATATGCGTTTATTGGCATTTTTAGTCAGGATGGCGGCGTGAATAGTTTCTTGGGCATGTTCGGAATTGCCCCGCAGCAATTTTTGTTTACTGATTTCAGCTTTATCTTTGTCGCCGCTTATATTGAAATTCCGTTTATGATTTTACCGATTTTCAATGCGATTGAAGAATTACCTGAAAATTTGGTCAATGCCTCACGTGATTTGGGTGCCAAAGGCTGGCAGACATTTACCAAAGTTGTCTGGCCACTGACCATTTCCGGCGTTAAATCGGGCGTTCAGGCAGTGTTCATCCCTAGCTTGAGCCTGTTCATGTTAACGCGCTTGATCGGCGGGAACCGGGTGATCACACTAGGGACCGCGATTGAAGAGCATTTTCTCACCACCATGAACTGGGGGATGGGTTCCACAATCGGCGTGGTCTTGATTGTGGCCATGTTTGTGATTATGTTCCTAACCGGTGAACGAAAGAAGAAGGGGGTCCGCCGTCATGAAGCGTAAGTTTAAGTGGTCCAACCTTTATCTGATTTTCGTCTTCATCTGTTTATATGTTCCGATTTTTTATCTGGTCATTTATTCATTTTCAACCGGCGATCGTATGAGTAACTATTCCGGGTTTACCTGGAAACACTATGCCGAACTTTTTGCGGATACCCGGATGATTCAAATCGTTTTGGATACACTGCTTGTGGCGTTACTATCCAGCCTGATCGCCACGATTATCGGGGCATTAGGTGCGCTTGCGATTGATCGTACCAGTCGGCCGGTGGTTAAAAATACGGTGCTGTCATTGAACAATATTTTAATGGTCAGTCCGGATGTCATCATTGGGGCCAGTTTCTTAATCTTTTATACCGCGTTAAAAGTGCCGCTGGGTTTCTGGTCGGTACTGATGAGCCATATTGCCTTTTCCATTCCGATTGTGGTGTTGATGATTTTACCGCGGCTACAGGAAATGAGCCATTCCATGCTTGATGCTGCGCGTGATTTGGGTGCTTCAAACTATCAGGTGCTGACGCGGGTCATTGTGCCATATATCACACCGGGAATTTTCTCGGGTTTCTTCATGGCCTTCACCTATTCGCTGGATGATTTTGCCGTAACCTTCTTTGTGACCGGTAACGGCTTTGAAACGCTAGCGGTGGAAATCTATGCCCGGGCACGTCAGGGAATTAGCTTGGAAATCAACGCATTATCTGGCGTGATGTTCGTCTTTGCTTTGCTGCTGGTGGTGGGGTACTACTTTATCCAACAAGCGGGACAGAGCAGGCGGGCAAAACACAAGCGAGAAAGCGAGGCGTTACTCAATGAAACGACTCATTAGTATTGCGGTTGCGATCCTGGCAGTCTGTCTCGGATTAGCTGTTTGGAGCGAGAACTTACAAAAATCGCAAGGAGATACCGGTGACAATACACTGAATCTTTTTAATTGGGGCGATTATATTGATCCGGCCTTGATCAGTAAATTTGAAAAGCAAACTGGCTATCATGTCAATCAAGAGACCTTTGATTCCAACGAAGCGATGTTTACCAAGATTCAACAGGGCGGCACCAGCTATGACCTGACTGTTCCTTCAGATTATATGATCGAGAAAATGAAGAAGGCCAATTTGCTATTACCGCTGGATAAAAGTAAATTACGCGGCATGCAGCATATGGACCCGCGTTTAATTAATAAAGAATTCGATCCAAACAACAAGTACAGCATTCCGTATTTCTGGGGCACACTGGGCATTATTTATAATGACAAGTTTGTCAATGCCAGTGAGGTCCAACACTGGAACCAATTGTGGAATCCGAAGTTTAAAGATTCGATTATGTTGATCGACTCAGCCCGTGACGTTTTTGCGCCAGCCTTAATCTCGCTAGGCAAATCGGTCAACGAAACTAATCCGCAGACGCTTGCTGTTGCCAAAGCCAAACTCGATCAGTTATCACCCAACGTCAAAGCTGTCGTTGCGGATGAAATCAAGATGTACATGGCAGAAAATGAAGCTAAAATTGCCGTCGACTGGTCAGGTGAAGCCAGCGAAATGTTGGCTAATAATAAACACCTGCACTATGTCGTTCCTCAAGAAGGCAGCAATCTCTGGTTTGATAACCTTGTCATTCCTAAGACGGCCAAGCATTTCAAAGCGATCTATGCCTTTCTCAACTTCATGATGGAGCCAAAGAACGCCGCTCAAAATGCAGAATACGTGGGTTACGCCACACCAAATGCAACGGCTAAAAAGCTATTGCCTAAAAGTGTTCAAAACGATCGCCAATTCTACCCTGATGACGAAACTATGAAACATCTTGAGATCTATTCCGATCTGCCACCTGCCAAAGTTGGTCTATACAATGATTTATTCTTAGAATTTAAGATGTACCGCCGCTGAGGGTTTTGGTACCATTCAGTCCGCCACGGTTAGCTTAAAAGGCTGACTTGGCGGGCTTTTTTGTTTGGAGCTTTTGGCTGCTTTAAAAACCTTCGAAACGATGCTTTATATTTTTGGACAACAAAAATAGCCCTCAAAATCTTAACGCTTATGGTGGAGAATAAGCATTGACAGGAAGATTTTCCGAGGGCCGATTATTGCGTCTAAATGTTACTTCACGTTATAGGTTTTGGTGCCAATAGTTTGGAAACTGGCATTTTCAAACGTAACAGTCACTGGATTATCATTTTTTAGTTCATAAATAAAGACACCTTGAACAGTTTTACCTGGTAGTAAGTTATTATGCATAGCGTTCTCTTGCGCTTCGAAAGGATTTGAGCCATCGTCATTCATTTTAGGCATTCCGCTGGTTAAGTCGACATTTGAAGTGTCGTTTTTTTGTTTAACATTCATCGATACCATTCCAGCCATTGGCATCTGTTCTTTCTTGGAAGTGTTTGTAACGTCCACAAATAAGACAAGATTCTTCTTTCCTTGCTCGTAGGCATCCTGGACTTCTGCTTTAGTGAACTTGAAGGTCATATTTGCTGTGACCCAAGTATCATTCTTAAAAGACCAACCACTTTTTGGGGTAGAGGTTTTGTTTTCTGCCTTTTCTGCTTTTTCAGCAGTGGAAGTTTTCGAGGCTGACGAGTTATCCTTACTTGCTGAACTGGAACTACTGCAACCGGCTAAAAAAAATATTGATAAGGTTGCGACTGTCACTAAAATCAGTTTTTTCATTTTCTCCTCCTAGGACTATCATGCTGACTAAGCAACCTTGTTTTGCTTGCGTGGATGTTGCAAAAACAGGAACACAATAGCAATAATTAATAGAACAATAGCAGGAAACGCAAATACAGCAGAAATGCCAAAGCAGAGTGATCCAATGACTCCCAGGATTCCGCCGACAAGTGAAATATGGTGTTTGTAGCTCTGCCATAGTGCAACAGCGTTTAGAACTACGCCAATCCACGCAACTGTGTAAAAGAAAATGCCTGCGCCAGATGTGACATTGGTTTTATTGGCCGCGTCATTAACGGCAGTTGCAAAGATAACAAACCAAGATGATGCGAAGATAAAGCAGGCAACAATGTCGTAAATGGCAGTCCAAATATTAATCTTTATCTTGCCCATAAAAATCCAACCCCTTTACAAAAAGCTTTTGTATCATAACGACACTTAAATAGGATCAACACCAAAGCCTTGTGTGATAATACTTAGATACAACAATTAGGTTTATTTTGATTTGGGATATCACTTCTTTCATAAATGCCAACGTTTCATGTAAATAGTGCAATGGGATTTTTATTAGTTCGTAATTTCCCAATACCGTTTTAAATTTAAGGCAGTGAGATAGATTAATGCAAACTTTACGCTTGGGCGTGCTTATTCGGTTTTTTTAAAAGAGTAGTACAAGCAGCTGCAATCGGGTACCATAGTGATGAGGTGATCGCGATGAAGAAGCATAGTCGGCATAGTGAAGGCGTGTGGCTGGATATCGTTTGTTGTATCAGTCTATGGCTGGCGGTTGGAAGTTTGGTGGCCGCAGCGACGGTGATTCATATTAATCGGCCATATATCATTATTGTGTTGGCATTAGCTTTTTGTGCGATTGGCGAAACGGTGGCGGTTTTTAAAAATTGGTGATTGGCCAGAATGATCTGCATCAGCTAGGTAAGTTCTGGATATGCACCCGCTTTCATTTTCGCGACGAGTGTAGCATAAGTTTATTTCGTTTATCAAAAGATATGCATGGTAATTTGGCTTTAAAAATTAAAAGTGACACTAAAAAATGGCCTCGGAAAGTTCAAATTCCAAGGCCATTTTCTTAGTGTTGCTTATTCGACACGCTTTACCTTCGCATGGGCTAAGCGCCGACGATTGAGCCATTTCCGTCCTTCTTCGATTAAGAAGAGTGGAATCGGGATGATGGCTAGGAAGATCCAATCGGTGAGGGCTAGTGGGCCCGTGTGGAAGAGTTCCTGTAAGAACGGGGTGTAACTGAGTAGGGCCAGCAGGAAAATTTCAAAGATAATGCCGAACCAGACAAGTCGATTGGCAAACAAACCGACTTTGAAGACTGAGGCATTTTCCGTGCGGCAATTCATGGCTGCAGCAATTTGACAGAAGATAATCGCAGCTAAGGTCATGGTAGTCGCCATGACATAAGTTGAACCGCTTGTGGCTAAACCGTGTGTCGGCCAGCCGTCCAGATGATTGACGAAGAAGTAAGCGCCGCTAGAGATGATTGAAGCAATCAGACCGTACCACGCGAAGGCTTTCCACAAGACGGTTCGGCTCATCAGGTGAGCATTACGTGCGCGCGGTGGTTTGTCCATAATCCCGGGCTCGGCTTTTTCAGATCCCAGTCCCAAAGCAGGCATCATGTCGGTTCCGAGGTCAACGGTTAAGATTTGCATCACGGTTAACGGTAGGGGAATAGCGCCACGTGAGAAGAGGAAAAGCGCAGATGGCACAGCTTCAGGCAGGTTAGAGTTCAAAATATAAATCAGGAACTTTTGAATGTTGCTGTAAACAGTTCGGCCTTCTTCAATCGCCGCAACGATAGAAGCAAAATTGTCGTCCGTGAGAATCATATCGGCTGCATCTTTGGCGACGTCTGTTCCTGTCACGCCCATTGCCACGCCAATATCGGCTTTTTTCAAAGCGGGTGCATCATTGACGCCATCACCGGTGGAAGCAACAATTTCACCCATTTCTTGAAGGGTTGAGACAATTTTATATTTTTGTTCCGGTGCTACCCGCGCAAAAATGATTTCACCAGCAAGCGCTTGTTTGAGGTCGGCTTTACTCATAGCATCCAGTTCGGTGCCGGTGACGACGCGGGCTTTATCAGAGGTTAAGCCGATTTTGACCGCGATGGATTTAGCAGTCAACGATGAATCGCCGGTGACCATAATAATCTTGATACTGGCGTTATGACACTTTTTGATAGCCGCGTAAATCTCTGGCCGTGGCGGATCGGACATAATCGCAAGGCCAACGAATGTGAGCTTGGTTTCAGCCGTTTCAATCGTCAGACCATCGAGCTGTTTTTCTTTGTCAGCTGCTTGCGGGATTTCGCGATATGCCGTGGCAATTGACCGCAAACCTAAAGCTGCATATTTACGGTTGGCCGCATCGATGGCATCTTTGTCAGCTTGCGTTAGCGGTCGGACTTTACCATTTTCTTGAATGGTATCGCAATGTGGTAATAAATCGCTTAATGAGCCTTTGGTACAGATGGAGAGCGTCTGGGGATCGTGTTGGTGGATGGTGGTCATGCGCTTTCGATCCGAGTCGAACGGCAATTCTTTGAGTCGCGGGAACTTCTGGGTGTAGGCGTTCGTATCGATGCCTGATTTTTGCGCCAAAATGACCAGCGAGGCTTCGGTTGGAGTGCCGAGAATTTTCGGTCGTGCTTTGCCTTTTGCCGGTTCGACTTCAGTATCATTATTAAACGCGACCAGTCGGATGAGTAAATCCAGGTCCGGATCGCTGCCATAGTGAATCGGTTGACCGTTTAGCTGGATCTCGCCGTTGTTGACATAGCCTTGGCCAGTGACGGTATAAGTGTGCGCCGGCGTCCAGACGTGATCAACTGTCATCTGATTCTGTGTTAGGGTGCCGGTTTTATCCGAGCAGATAACGGTGGTTTCACCAAGCGTTTCGACACTGTTTAGATCTTTGAGTAAGGCGTGTTTTTTTGCCATCCGCTGAACGCCTTGTGCCAGCGACAACGTGACAGTCGGTAAAAGCCCTTCCGGAATAAACGCAACGATCATGCCTAGCGCAAAAATAAAGCTTTGCGCGACCGGATAATGGACAAAGAAAATAGCAGCAACGAAGAAAAGTACCCCTAAACTGATCGCAATCAACGAAATCTGTTTGGTTAAGCGATTGAGTTCCAGTTGCAATGGGCTTAGACTGCGCTTTTGTTGCTGGGTTAACGCGGCAATCTGGCCGAATTCCGTATGCATCCCCGTTGCAAACGCCACCGCCGTTGCAGTACCGGCGCCAACAGTGGTACCGGCATAAACAAGGTTGGACTCGGCAAACTCGCCTTGTCCGGCATCAAAAGCAACTTTTTTGGATTCGGGTACGGATTCACCGGTTAAGGCACTTTGATCAACCTGAACGGAGGTAGCTTTGATTAACCGGGCGTCAACAGGGACCGCATTACCGGCTTGCAGATTAAACACATCGCCAGGGACAATTTGGGTCGCATTAACTTGCTGCAACTTGCCATCACGATAGACCTGCGTATAGGTCGGCAGCATTTTCATAAGTGAATTCGTCGCTTTTTGAGCTTCATGTTCTTGCCAGTAGCTGAAAATACCATTAATAATATTGACTAACCAAATTGCGATGCCTAGCTCCAATGTGCCGGACAAAATGGCAACAAATCCGCTGACCCAAAGTAAGATCGCCATCACGCTGGTAAAGTTCTTGAGAAAGATCAACAACTGTGATGCCTGCTTTTCGCGGGTAATCGTATTTTCACCGTATTTTGCGAGCCGGGTTGAAGCTTCCTGTTGACTCAATCCGGTTGAAGTTGTGTGTAAATCAGTCATTAAATCTGCAATTGATTCAGTGGCAAACTTACGCCGCGTCTCCTTTTCATTCTTCATGACTCAAGCACGTCTCCTTTGAAAAAACGTTTAACTCCATTCTAACGTTCTGCGGGATGGAAAACACCAAAAGTGCTAATTTTCATGAGTTGGCGGGGCAGGATAAGCGACTTCTCCTTGTAAGCCGCGCTCAAGAAAGGTGACGGCTTCATTAACCGCGGTGTTGAGATCAAATTGTGATTGGATATCGAGTATGACCGGAAGCAGATAACTGAACACCGTGCCGAAAACGTACTGCAGAATTCGGATCACCGGCCAATTAACGAGAACGCCTTTTTCCTGGTATGCGGTTAGTAAATGCGTGGCTTCACCCAGAAATTGCGTTTGAAACTGTTCTGCTAGTGTCTTGCTCAAAGATGAATCGCGCAAAAGGGTGGCAATAAGAATGCGCAATTGAGCTTGATTGGTGATGGCAAATGTCATGCGATCGCGGACAATAAACGTTAAAAAAGTATGCAAATCAGGCAGATGATGCTCGCCAACTTCATGAATAAACTCTGTGATCGCGCTGGGGATGACCTGTTGAATCATCGGAGCCAATAGCGCACGGAGAATACCTTCTTTGGTTTTAAATTGTTTGTAGACAGTGCCTTCGCTGACTTGGGCGACCCGGGCAATTTCTTGGGTACTGGTGCGATCGTATCCTTGTTCGGAGAAGAGCTTTAAACTGGCCTTGAGTACGGCTTGTTGTTTGGTTGATAGCTGACTATCTGCAAGTGATGCCGAGAATAAATCGGTGATATTATGCGGTTTCATCGAGCTACACTTCTTTCATAAATTGAATTAATTTCAGACTTGACGATATTTGCGCATTGTCAAAAGATTCAGGCCTAAAAATAGCAGGAAAAAGCCTACTAATGCAATGACATCAGGGTATAAAACTGCTAGTGATTGGCCTTTGGTAATAATTCCGGTTAACGCATTGGCACCATAATAAAGTGGCATTAAATGCGCAATGGGTTGCAGCCATCCAAGCATCTGATTGACAGGAATCAATCCGGTGAAAAAAATCTGGGGGATCACAATAATAGGAATAAACTGCAACATCTGAAACTCACTGTTGGCAAAGGTTGAAATGAGCAAGCCAAGCGCAAGTGCTGTTAATGCCAGCAGTAAATTGATTAGAAAAATGGCCGGAATGCTGCCAAGAATTTGGATCTTAAAGACCACCAAGGCATAGCCGACAATCAAAACCGTTTGAATGACCGCAAAGATCCCGTAACCAAGTAGGTACCCACTGATGATTTCACCGCGACGAATCGGAGTCGCCAGCAAGCGATAAAGCGTTCCAGTTGTCCGTTCGCGCAGTAAGGCAATGCCGGAAATCAAAAAGACAAAGAAGAAGACGATAAAGCCAATAAGAATCGGTAACAAAGTATCAAAGTAAGTGGATTCAGCCGACCCGTAGCGATAGTGGGTTGTCATGCGATAATTGGTCTGCTTGGGTTGTTGCGGGATGGGGACTTGTACCGCACCGTGCGTGGCTTGTTGTAACGCGCCCGCCAGTTTATTTAAGGCAATCGCTTGTGTTTTAAGGCTGGTGGCCGCAGCTTTTAGTCTTAACTTAACGGTGGCAGCCTGTAATGTTTGCTTCAACAGCGTGCTTTGTCCCTGATCGGTGTTGGCAAGCGTTAACGTAAGCTGATCGCCATGTTGCGTTAAAACGCCTGCATAATCATGCTGTTTGATTATGCGGGTAGGTTTTTCAGTGCCAACGTGATGTAATCTTACATGCTTCGTATCCATCGTCTTGGTTAAGGATGTTTGGACGCCATGCACGGCCAAATCAACCTTTGTCGTTGTGTTGGATTGAAATAAGAAGAAGATTAACGTCATGATAAACAAAGGCGCGATAAACATTAAGGCCAGAGTGCGTTTGTCGCGTAACATTTCCTTGAAAATTCGTATCATCAAAGCTTCAGTGCGCATCTTGCTGCCTCCCTGCGGCTAGAAATACCGTTTCAATCGAATCTGCTTGATAGTCAACTTGCAACTGCTTCGGTGTGCCTTGAGCGATTGCTTGACCATTGCGAATCATCATGAGCAGATCCGCTTCTTCAGCGTCCGCCATCACATGGGTGGTTAAAATAATTGTCACGCCTTGTTTTGCCAGTCGATGCAATTCCTGCCAAATCTGGCGACGTAACGCAGGATCGATGCCAATCGTTGGCTCGTCTAAAATCAACAATTGTGGTTTGGCAATTAAAGCGATGGCCAACGATAAACGTCTTTTCATTCCACCTGAATAATCCTTGACGGGTTGTTTAAGGGCAGTTTGTAAATCAACAACGTCAGCAGCATACATTAACTGTTTGGTCAGTAAGGAACGGCCAACGCCTTGCATTTTGGCAAAAAAAGTGAGATTTTCGGCTCCGGTTAAGCTTTCGTACAACGCATCGGTTTGCGCCATAAAACCAATGCGGCCTAATAATAATCGATTGGGAACGTGCTGGTTAAAAACGGTAACCTTCCCGGCGCGAGGACGGATCATCCCCATAATGGTGCTGATCAAAGTTGTTTTACCAGCGCCACTAGGACCGATCAAAGCGAGAATCTGACCGCGATTCAACGTTAGATTGATGTGGCTAAGCACCGTTTTTGTACCGTAGCCTTGTTGAAGATCGGAAACCTGGACGATTGTTTGAGTTGACATTTGATTTGCACCTTCTTTTTTTGATAGTGAGTACTCACTCACCTGCATTGTAAGCTATTTGTTAAAAAATGCAACTGATTTACGTATCTCGACCGATGCCTAGGAATTGCGGCGATGAGGCTAATTGTGATGCTGCGTTTGAACTTGGAGGCTGTGAAGGCGGTGCCACGCTTCGTCATTTGTTTCCGTCCTCGCCCGTTCGGTTTCTCGTGGTATAATTATTCAGAAGTTCGATTTTTAACAATAATGGAGGGACGCGGATGCGCACCTATCTCGCAAACTTATTAACTTGGTCCACACTTATTAATTTGGTTGACATCCTCGTCGTCTGGTACGTCATTTATCGCTTGATTATGCTGGTTCGCGGTACAAAGGCGGTTCAATTACTTAAAGGCGTTTTTGTGATTGCGGCCATCAAGATCATTTCCTGGTTCTTGCAGCTGAAAACAGTTGGGTATTTAACGGATTTGGTGATTACATGGAGTGTTCCGGCGCTGGTGATCATTTTTCAGCCTGAAATTCGTCGCGGGTTGGAACATCTTGGTCGGGGCTCACTGATTTTCCGTAGCAATAATAATCAGCATGAAGCAGAAGCACGGATGGTCAAGGAATTGGATAAAGCAATTCAGTACATGAGCAAGCGTCGAATCGGGGCATTGATCACCATTCAAAAGAATACCGGCCTTGAAGATTATATCGAGACGGGGATTCCGCTTGATGCCGATATTAGCGGTGAATTACTGATCAATATTTTTATTCCTAATACACCGCTGCATGATGGGGCAGTCATTATTCGGGATAATCGGATTGCTGTCGCTGCGGCCTATTTGCCATTGTCTGATAGCAACCTCATTCCCAAAGAACTTGGCACCCGTCATCGGGCGGCAGTGGGGATCAGTGAGGTCACGGATGCTTTGACAATTGTTGTGTCAGAAGAAACCGGGGAAGTCACGATTACGAATAACAACAACTTGATTCGCAATCTGACCCGTGAAGACTACATGAAGTTTCTGACCGCACAGCTGGTACCTAAAGAAGAAGCACCTGATCCCAATCCGGTTGTCAGTTTCTTTTCACGTCTTTTTAGTCAACGTAAAAAGAAGGAGGGCAAGCAATGAATCGCTTATGGGATAAACCATGGGTCAATCGGTTGTTAGCCTTGCTTCTTGCAATCGGTTTGTTTGCCTATGTTAATGTCGAGAGTATTAATAATACCCGGCAAAGTGCCAATGATGACACCACCTTGGTCGCTAATAAAACGCAGACCGTGAAAGTGCCGCTTCAGGTTAATGCCAATACCGACAAGTATTTTATTACCGGATATCCGTCAAAAGTTTCAGTAGCATTGACGGGCACGGCTTCTTTAGTCACAATGACAGCAAACACACAGAATTTTCGCGTCATTGCTGATTTAACCAATTTGGGTGTCGGGAAACACCGGGTTCGGCTGAAGGCGGAAGGATTGAATAAGGATCTTAGCTATTCTATTTCGCCAAAGTCAGTGAAAGTTGACATCCAGGTTCGGGATAACAAGACGATGCCGATTCAGGTTCGGTATAATAAGGCAAGTATTGCATCTGGCTATGCAGCTGGTGAACCGAAACTTTCAACGCGCACTGTTGAAGTGACCGGTGCCCGCTCCGTTATCGATTCTATTGCGCAAGTGGTTGCAAATGTCTCGTTAGCGCATAATACGCGTAAGTCGGTTGATCAAGAAGTCTTATTACAGGCACTGGATGACAATGGCAATACCATGAATGTTGTTCTATCACCGCAAACAGTGCATGTCACCTTGCCAATTTCCCAGCCCAGTAAAAAAATAAATGTCGAGCTGAAGCAAACTGGCAATGCCGTCTCCGGACATACGTATGCCTTGTCGTCAGATACAAAACAGGTTACCGTATATGGAGATCAACAGAGTTTGGACAAGCTCAGTAAATTGACCGTTCCCGTTGATGTCAGTGACATAACATCAAGTACTACCCGAACATTTAATGTCACGGATTTAAACGATGGTATTTCTGCCGCTAGTCCGGAAACGATTAAAGTGACTGTCAGTGTTGGTAATACCGGTAGCGGTGATGACGACAATAGTGGTAATAATAGCAGTGGCGCTGAGAGCTCGGCTACTTCATCAAAGACTGCTAGTACAAGTGCCAGTGCTTCTCAATCAAGCTCATCACCAGTGCTTCTCAATCAAGCTCATCAAGTGAAAGCACATCGACAAGTGAAGATTAATGACTGGAAGAAATGAGGAAGAATTAAGATGACAAAGTATTTTGGTACCGATGGTGTTCGCGGCATTGCTAACAAGGAATTGAGTCCGGAAATGGCGTTTCGGTTAGGCCGGACAGGCGGATACGTTTTAACGCAGCATAAGGAAGATGCCAGTCGCCGCCCATTGGTTTTGGTTGCTCGCGATACGCGAATTTCTGGCCAGATGTTGGCCGATGCATTGATTGCCGGTTTACTGTCGGTCGGAATTGAAGTGCTGGATCTTGGTGTTATTACCACACCGGCTGTGGCTTATTTGATTAAAATTCAAGGGGCCGATGCCGGAATTCAGATTTCTGCTTCACACAATCCGGTAGCAGACAACGGCATTAAGTTCTTCGGCGCCGATGGTTATAAACTCTCCGATGAAACCGAAGAAGAAATCGAAGCCTTGCTGGATGCACCGGAAGACAAGTTGCCGCGCCCTGCTGCAGAAGGATTGGGAACAGTCGATGATTATCCTGAAGGTGCCCTTAAATATACGCAGTTCTTGGAACAGACGCTTGCTGATGATTTGAGTGGCATTCATGTTTGTCTAGACGGCGCTAATGGTGCCACCAGCGGATTGGTCAGCCGTATTTTTGCTGATCTTGAAACCGACTTTGATACGATGGCGACAACGCCGGATGGTTTGAACATTAACGCCGATGTTGGCTCAACCCATCCGCAAGCCTTAGCTAAATTCGTGGTTGAAAAAGGGGCCGATGTTGGCTTGGCCTTTGATGGTGACGGTGATCGCTGCATCGCGGTCGATGAGGAAGGCAATATTGTCGACGGCGATAAGATCATGTTCATCCTGGGCAACTACATGAAGTCTCAAGGTCGATTAAAGCAGGACACAGTCGTTACAACCGTTATGAGCAATCTCGGCTTGTATAAGGCGTTGGAAGCAAATGGCATGAAGTCGGTTCAAACGGCAGTCGGTGATCGGCATGTTGTTGAAGCGATGCGCAAAGACGGCTATAACATTGGTGGCGAGCAATCCGGCCACATCATTTTGTTTGACTACCACAACACTGGCGATGGGATGCTCACGGGTATTCACTTGCTGAATGTTATGAAAAAGACTGGCAAAAAGCTTTCTGAACTGGCAACACCGGTTAAGGACTACCCGCAAAAACTTGTCAACGTAAAAGTGGCGGACAAAGAAAATTGGCAAGCCTATCCGGAAATCCAAGCAGCCATTGATACCGTGGAAAAAGAAATGGCTGGTGATGGACGGGTACTCGTCCGCCCTTCAGGTACTGAACCACTTTTGCGGGTCATGGCAGAAGCCAAAACCGAGGACTTGGTGTCACGATATGTTGATCAAATTGTCGATGTTGTTAAGCAGGAAATGGGGAGCTCGGAAGCTTAATTCTGTTTCGAATGGAATCGCCAGCTCGTTTAGTTTGAGTTAGATAACCAAAGCTCAAACTTGATGGTAAGGTGGATCAGCATTCGATAAATCTTTCCAAAAGTGGATCGAGGCTGAGGCATAATTCGCAGCTTCAAAATAAAATCGAACTATTTCTCGTTCCAATCGAGAAATAGTTCGATTTTTTAGATTCCTTGCATAAGCATAAATAGACTTTAACGATTCCAGTGCCAAAGCGGAGCAATCGTAGGCCAGATGGGGCTCAGCCGTGGAACAACACAGCGACCGGGCTTTGTCGCTGATGTTGTTAGGCGACTTGGAGACTGCCGGTCTTGCAGGCTCCAAGCGCCGTCACAGCGTTCCAGCACTATCTGGCCGGAGATTGCGGAGTTTGGCACGGCCCGGAACTATCTTTCTTACTTATCCTCCACAGTATTCGGATTTTAATCAGCATCAGATTCTAAAATAGAATTATGACCCAGCCTCTATCAATTTTTTTCGGTGGCCGTTGCTAGGCGTATTCTTTAAATTTTTTTAAGACTAAAGTGCGCGTTTGGGCAAAACCTTGTTATAAAGGGAAACGATTAACCGAAATGCCGGCTTTTGGCGATCAGATATAGACCGGTTTTACTTACGAAAGTATACCACTAAAAAATAGGTGTTGACATATCGCTTTGTAAAACATATAGTTAGCCTTGTTTTTAACAATACCAATAAATAAACCTGTCTAAACCAATTTTGAGACAGTCGGAAAAGGATGTTGACTATGTGTGGAATCGTCGGTGTTATCGGTAAGAAAAATGCAACCCAAATCTTGCTTAAGGGACTTGAAAAACTTGAGTATCGTGGTTACGACTCAGCAGGTATTTACGTTAATGATCAGGCAGGCCATGATCATTTGATTAAGCGGGTTGGCCATATTTCGAACTTGGAAGAAGCAGTAACGCCTGATGTTCAAGGTGTGATGGGGATTGGGCATACACGTTGGGCGACCAATGGCGGTCCGACCGAAGCCAACGCACATCCGCAAGTTTCCAACGATGAACGCTTTTATCTCGTGCATAACGGGGTTGTGACCAACGCTAATGACTTGAAGCAACAGTATCTTCAAGATATTGAATTGCACAGTGATACTGATACAGAAGTCGTGGTTCAACTCATTGCACTATTCGCTCGGGAAGGATTGTCAGCCAAAGAAGCCTTTCGAAAAACGTTGAAAATGATTCAAGGTTCCTATGCTTTTTCGATGGTTGATCGTTTGGATCCGACAGTTTTGTATATCGCTAAAAATAAGAGTCCTTTATTGATTGGTCGCGGTGAAGGCTTCAATGTCGTTGCTTCAGATGCATTGGCGATGTTGAGTGAAACTGATCAGTTTGTTGAACTGAAAGACCAGGAAATTGTGACGCTAACCGCTGATGCAGTTCATATCGAGACCCTTGATGGCAAGGTAGAAGATCGCAAGCCGTTTACCGTCAAAGTTGATGATGGTGAAGTTTCAAAGGGAACCTATCCATTCTTCATGCTCAAGGAAATTGATGAGCAGCCAATTGTGATGCGGCGACTGGTTGAAAAGTATACCGATGATCAGCAGCATGTGGTGATTCCTGAAGACTTAATGAAAGCCTTACAGAATGCAGATCGGCTTTACATTGTTGCCGCGGGGACCAGCTACCATGCCGGCTTGGTTGGCGCTCCTTTGTTTGAACAGCTGGCTGGCATTCCAACCGAAGTCCATGTTGCTTCGGAATTTGCTTATCATCAGCCATTACTCTCCAAACATCCGTTGTTTATTTTTCTGACCCAAAGTGGTGAAACTGCTGATATTCGTCAGGTTTTGGTTGAAGTCAAAGCGCAAGGTTATCAGACACTGACGATTACCAATGTTGGCAGCTCAACCCTTGCCCGTGAAGCAACTTTCACCTTGTTACTGCATGGCGGGCCGGAAATTGCGGTCGCGTCAACCAAGGCTTACACCGCGCAAATTGCGGTAGAAGCCTTGGTAGCCAAAGCCGTTGGTGAAGCAAAAGGCTTACAAAACGCTAAGGACTTTGATGTGATTCACCAATTAGGTTTGGCAGCAACCGGCCAACAAGCACTGATTGATCAAAAGGATCGGATTCATGAATTGGCAACCGATATGTTCAAAACCACGCGCAATGCTTTTTACATTGGCCGTGGCGGCGACTACTATGCCAGTCTTGAAGCCGCATTGAAACTCAAGGAAATCAGTTATGTGCAGGCTGAAGGGTTTGCGGCTGGCGAATTAAAGCACGGCACCATCGCTTTAATTGAAAAGGATACCCCAGTCGTTGCCATCATCTCTGACCCAGTGACCGCTGCTCGGACCCGCAGCAATGCCGATGAAGTGCAGGCGCGCGGAGCCAAAGTGTTACACATTGCCATGGCGAGCCAAGCCCAAAAAGGTGACCAGATTATCGTCGACGAAATTGATCCGCTTCTGGCGCCACTGGTTACGATCATCCCGGCACAACTGCTGGCTTACTTCACGAGTTCCGATCGTGGGTATGACGTTGACCGTCCCCGCAACTTGGCTAAGTCGGTTACTGTTGAATAGGTCTAAGCTCATAATGGCGTGAAAAATTCCATGACAGTTAAGTTGATATTTAAATTTAATGTCAGTGGGGATTAAACAAAAAAACTGTTCGCCGAATGTGGCAAACAGTTTTTTTGTTTATTGAAGGCTACCGAGCGATCTAAAGAAGGCTACTTAAGATACGCTTCACTTAATGCCATGAATTGTTGGGCATCTTTAGCGGCTAAATCAATTCCTTGCTGCCAAAATTCTGGTTGGGTCAAGTCAACGCCGAGATGCTTTTTCGCTAGTGCTTCCGTGCTCATGTTGGCGGTGTCCCGCAATAAGGCAATATAATCATCTTCAAAATGATCGCTTTGCTGTGCCTTAGCGTAAATACCGCTAGAAAACAGGTAGCCAAATGTATATGGGAAGTTATAAAACGGTGGGTTGTCAAAATAAAAGTGCAACTTATCGGCCCAATACATCGGATCAAATGAACTCAAGCCGCCAGCGTAAGCCTTCTCCTGAGCCGCGGTCATCAAGGCTTTCAGGCGGGGAACGCTGACAATACCATGCTCACGTTCTTGATAGAAACTGTCTTCAAACAAGAATCGCGCATGAATGTTGAGCAGCATCGCTAATGGATTGGCCATTTTTGCGTCTAATAAGTTGAGCTTTTCTGCCGGTTCGCTAGCAGCTTTCACCGTCGCATCGGCAACAATCAATTCGGCAAAAGTTGAGGCAGTTTCGGCAACGTTCATGGCATAGTTTTGCCGCAAAACCGGCATATCCTTCAAAATAGAACTGTGGAAAGCATGCCCTAGTTCATGAGCAATGGTTGATACACCAGACGCCGAACCGTCAAAGGTCATGAAAATGCGACTTTCTTTGACATCCGGAACGCTGGTCATGTAACCGCCTGCCCGTTTGCCCGGTCGATCTTCTGCTTCAATCCAGCCATTTTCAAACGCATGTTGCGCAAAGGCGGCCATTTTAGGTGAAAACTTCGCAAAATTATTAACAATGAATTCTGCAGCTTCGTCAAAAGTGTAGGTCTTCGGCTTGAAGTCGCCAACAACCACTGGTGCCCATTGATCTTGCCATTGCATGGTGGACTGCCCGGTTAATTGGGCTTTGCGGGTGAGATAGGCAGCGAAGGGCGCTTTATTGGCGCTGATGGTTTGCCACATTTGATCCAAGGTGGCACGCTTCATCCGGTTATATTGCAGTGGCTTGTATAGATAATCCGGATACTGATGTAAGCGATAGTTGGTCAAGCGGAACCCGGCAATGTGGTTGAGGGTTTCGCCAAACAAACTGGCATGATCGCTCCAAACTTGTTCCCAAACATTGAAAACGTCCTTGCGCGTCTTAGGATCAGGCGCACCTTCAAACTTGTTTTGCGTTTGGCCGGCACTTAGCTCGGTCGTTTCGCCATTTTGAGTGATCGGGAACTTAAGACTGCCACTGAGCGTTGTATAGTGATTACTCCAGCCGGCGAATCCATCAACCGCCAAGTCATTGATCATGGTTTCGGTTTTATCATCAAGTAATTCCTTGGCTTGATCACGAATTTCACTTAAACCGAAACGACTCTCAGCCAATGTACCAGTAGCCGTCAACTGATCGAAAGCAGTTTGTGGCATGCCGGCTAATTTCTTTGCCAAGGGGTTGTTAATGTTTTGAAAACGGGTTTCTAGTGTTGTAAGTTGTCCTAGCAGGGGACCGGTTTTTAAGTTGGCAGTATCGGCGCTGGCAATCATTTCGACAAAACTGCCTGTGGTGCCGAGACCTTTACTGATATCTTCAAAAAGTTGCCAAAGCGTTTTGAAATCGGTAAACTCAGGGGCATCATCTTCAGGCGACCACGCTGCTACTTGGGCTTCAAGTTGGGGCAATTCGTCGGTCACTGTCTGAATCCGTGCGGTAAGTTGTGGCGAGTCGATGCCACCTGGGAAGATTGAATCAAGATTCCAATTAATGGGGTAAGACATAACAGCACTTCCTTTCCAAATAGGTTCATTATACAGTAGATGAGAAAAGTATGAGTGAAAGTAGGTTGAATTTGTGAATTCTTTTAAACGGCATTGGGGATTATGGTTGACGGCCGCAATTTTATTTGTTTTGTTCGTCAGTTCTAGCATGACTTATAAGGAACAAACAACCGTCCCGTTAATGGAACGGTTGTTGCATAATGAGCCGTTCAAGCCATTCTTAAGTAGCATTCAGTTTAATTATGCCGGCGAGACACAGTCAGTTGCTAAAGTCGGATATTTTAAGTTCGTTGAATTTTTTGTGCGCAAAGGGGCCCACGTTAGTATCTTTTTCTTATTGGGCTTGGGTTTGACGCAAGGGACGTTTATGTATCAAAAAAATCGGTGGTTGCATTGGCCGCTGATGGTGTTGAGTTGTACCGGAATTGCAGCATTTGATGAGTTTCATCAAATGCTGACAGGCGGGCGCACGCCGTTGTTTCAGGATGTGATGCTAGACACTGTTGCCGCTGCGATTGCGGTGACCTTCATGTGGGGATGGTTGTGGCGTCAGAAGCGGCGTTGAATAACCGCGCGTTCTTTGCTATAATTTTAACGATCCATATGCTTCTATACTTATGAAAAGAGGGTTTATCATGTCAGGACATTCCAAATGGCATAACATTCAGGGCCGTAAGAACGCTCAGGATGCGAAGCGTGGTAAGATTTTCCAGAAGTTATCACGTGAATTATACATGGCAGCAAAGCAAGGTGGTCCTGACCCCAGTGGTAACCCATCCCTCCGTTTGGTCATGGACAAAGCCAAAGCTGCCAACATGCCTAAGGACAATATCAAGCGGGCATTAGACAAGGCTAGTGATCGCGATGCGGCTAATTATGATGAAGTTACCTATGAAGGCTATGGCCCGGGTGGCGTTGCAATCCTGGTTGAAGCGTTAACGGACAATCGGAATCGAACCTCCAGTTCAGTTCGAGTTGCCATCACCCGTCATGGTGGCAATATGGCGGCAGCCGGTGCGGTTTCTTACATGTTTGATCGCAAAGGGTATCTCGTTATCTCACGTGAAGCGTATGATGTCGATGAAGATCAGATGTTAGAAGATGCACTCGAAGCAGGGGCTGAAGATATGCAAACTTCAGACGATGCTTACGAAATCTACACCGATCCCAAAGAATTCGCACAGGTTCGTGATGCTTTGGAAGAAAAAGGGTATAAATTCGTCCAAAACGAATTGACGATGGTACCACAAAATCTGACCCCGATTCCTAAAGATAAAGTCGAACAATTCCAAGCCATGATCGATCAGCTAGAAGACGATGATGATGTGCAAGAAGTCTACACAGCTGGCGACTGGCCGGACGATTAATGAGTTGAATAAATGAGTGAAGAGGCTGGGCTATCATTCCCAGTTTCAAACTAAAGGCGTACTATTTCTCGGATTTGACGAGAAATGGTACGCCTTTTAGATTCTCTACATTAGTATCAATAGCATTTAACGATTTTAGCACCAAGGCGGAGTAATCTCTGGCTAGATGGATGGCGTTGCATAGCTAGGGCGGAAACAGTGCGGCTAAGGGACAGAGTATGCGCATCTTGAGACATAATGATCGTATTTTAATCACCGTGACCAACGTCCTTATGTGCAGACGATGACATCCGAAAAAGCATGACGGGTAAATTTTTTATGTTAATGACAAACTCGTCCTTGCCTGCGAATTCTTTTAATGCAGGAGGAAAAAATATGCAGTCAGTGAAAACGTTATTGACCAACGCATTAGCCAAAGGAGCCAGCGATATTTACTATTTGCCAAATCCGCATGGTTATCTGATTCGGCTTCGGTTACCGACAGGGTTAGTGACTTTAGGGCAACTGGAAACGCGCATAGGTCAGCAAGAGATTAATTATCTGAAGTTCATGGCTGGGATGAATGTTGCGGAGCATCGCCGCGTCCAGTTAGGCGCCTTTTATCATCCGGACTCAAATGTCTTTCTGCGTTTAAGTTCGGTTGCGGATTTTCGGGGCCGCGAATCATTGGTGGTGCGACTGATCAGTGGTATTCCCGATGCGCAGGGTGCACGTCAGTTGTTGGATCGGTTAATGAGTATTTTGACGCAACGCCGAGGCATGTTGACATTGGCTGGCCCAACCGGATCGGGTAAAACAACGTTACTGTACCAGCTTGCAACTCGCTTGGCCGCCTCGAAAATGGTGCTGTCTATTGAGGATCCTGTCGAAATTAACCAGCCCCAGTTTCTGCAACTTCAGGTTAACCCAGAAGCGGAAATGAGTTATCCGCAGTTGTTAAAGGCCGCTTTACGTCATCGCCCGGATGTATTGCTGATTGGTGAAATCCGCGATCGGCAAACCGCCCAGAGCGCCTGTGAAGCTGCCATTAGCGGTCATATTGTGCTTGCGACCGTGCATGCACGTTCGGCCAACGACACCCCACTGAGACTGACTAGCTTTGGCTTACCTGCCGAATTGGTTTCTGCCGCCTTAACAGCCAGTGCCGCAATCACGTTGCAGTATCGACCTACGATTCATCCTGTCGCTGAAGTGGTTGTTTTTGAGCCGGCGCATCAAAGCGGTGCAACGGAGGTGGTTTCGTGAAAGTGCCTCTGATCGTTCAGGAACGTTTTTGTCGTCAAAGTGCAGCCTTAATGACGGCGGGTTTCAATCTGAGTGACGTGTTCGCCTATTTGCAAGTGAGTTTGCCTAAACACGCCGCGATTTGGCAAGGAATTGAAAACGAATTGGCTAACGGCATGGCCTTTTCGGATGCAGTTGCACGCCAGGATCTGGCCCCGATTCTTTTCCAACAATTGCAGTTGGCTCAGGTTCATGGTGACTTAGCGAAGGCGTTGACGATTGCGGCGGATTATCTTCACTTGCGGGTTCGCAATCGGCAACGCATTGTACAGTTGCTGGTTTATCCGTGTCTGTTATTGGCAATGCTGGTGGTCTTACAGATTGTCGTTGTTTTTGGCGTTCTTCCTGCACTTTCTTTACCACAGTCGAATTTAGTCGCGCTTCAATTGATTGGGTTGGGCGTGGTGACAGTGATTGGACTCTTGGGTTACTGCTACTGGCATCGTATGTCGCCGCTCAAACGTCTACTGGTGTTACAGAAGGTTCCGGGGATGCGCCAACTGCTACGAACTTATTATCAGTTTCAGTTTACAGCAGGAGCAGCTCAATTTTTATTGGCGGGTGCAGATATTGCCAACTTTTGCCAGCACTTAGCAACCTTAGACGGACCGATGGGGAAATTAGGCACACGCATTCAGGCGAAGGTTCAACAGGGACACGAATTAAGTGTGGCGCTTCAAGAGCCGTTGATTCCCGCTGAGGTTGCCCGTTTGCTAACCATGGGCCAATCGCATCATTTGGTCGCAACCGGGTTAAAACTTTTTGGTGAACAGCTTTTCTCGCGGCTTCAACAGCAATTGGAACGACTGGTGAGCTTGGTACAGCCGTTTTTGTTTCTAATCATCGGCGGAGAGATTTTACTGGTGTATTTACAAATCTTATTACCACTTTATCAATCTATAGGGGGTTAAGCATGAAACGAAAAAAGTTGCGCGCATTTACCTTAATTGAAGTAGTTGCGGCGCTGGGGGTCATTATTCTACTGACGCTCGCGCTGGTTTTGACCATTCAGGGCCAGATGAAACGTGTCGATACTCAGAACCTGAAAGCAACCGTGGCGACGGTCAACACGCAATTGGAAATGACTTACAATGAGCCAGATCACGGCGGGGTTGATTTTAGTTCTCCGGATCAATTAGTTAAAAAAGACGTGATTTCACAAAGCCAGGCAGACACCCTTAGAAAAGGCGGGTTTAAGCTGACAGCAGGATCACCACCGACATTTAGCAAATGAAACGGCTACATGGTTTTACCTTGATTGAAGTCGTGGCTGTCATGTTTGTCATAACTGCATTAGCAATCGTTGCGGTTCCGGTTGGCCGAAATGTTTTAACGCAATACCGCGAACGTGAATTTATGGAGGCCTTGGTGGAAGAATGGGAAATGCTAAAAATGCGGGCGAGAGCTGAACCATCAGATGGCAATATGTATGTGAATGGTGAAGAGAGGGAAGTTAGATTCGTGACTCAAGGAACGACAAAGACATTTCCTTTCCCGGTATCACTGACATTTAGTGGGAGGGGTTGGATGAGTTGTAATCCTCATGGGAAAATAAAGCAAGCGGGAACTTTAAACTTTTCAAATGAGAAAAAGTTTGCTTGGGTGATTACGTTCCAGCTGGGATGGGGGCGAGCAATATTGACCAAAAATTAAGTGGGGTGTTGTTAGTCGAACATCTTGCGGCTTTGGGCGTGGTTCTCATGGCTGTGGGTTGGTTGGCGTTATTGATGAGGACTTATCAGCAAGTTGTCATACCTGTCCGACAAGAAACCACTGCTTACTATGCCGCTCGCGTTGCTTTAATGCGGGTGCCTGCGCGTGGTGGGGAAACTCAGGTTAGCGTTGGCCCTGATGTTTGGAAGGTAGTGATGAGCGCAAAGGAGGTTCGGGTTGATGCCAATAACTCGACGGCCAGCTATACCTTTAACCCTTAGCGCCTTCACCTTGATCGAAGTTGTGATTGGATTAGGAATCATAGTCGCGGTGATGTTGCTTTGGTCGCCGCTTTTGACAGGCGTTCAACGTTTTACAAATCAAGATCAATATTTACTGCATGCACTGCAAGCAGATGCAGACTTACAGGCTAATGTGCGGACCCATCGGATGAAACTCGAGTCGCTTAAACAGAAACGGGTCAGGCTTCAGGGAAAAGATGGTCATCAATCGAAATTTTATGTTTTTGAGTTTTATACCAAAAATGGCAACAGTATGATTCGCGCTAGAACCAATGATGGGGGCCATATTCCATTATTTATGCAAATCAAGTCCGGCCAATTTTTGGGGTCCGTTCATGGCTTTTTGTATGAGATAAGATTGGGTACTAACCAGACTTTTGAAGGCGGGGTGCGGCTTAATCAATGAAATTACGTGGAAGTGTGCTGGTTAATACCATCATTTTATTCGGTATATTTTTGACGATGACAATTGGGATGTTTAAGCAGTTTAACCGCTGGCAGCAGCATTATCAAATTATTAAGCAAGTCGAAAAGTCCCAGTTTAAGTCGGCTTATTCGCAGTGGCGGCAAAATGCGGAAGGAGTCAACCATCATGATAAGTCAGAAACAGCTGACAGTGCGAGCTTGAAATCTAGTCAGGCGAGTGAAGTAAGTGTCAGTCCAACGAGGTCAATGCCAGTGGTTGAAAAGACGGTCAGTGAGACAGATACCAAATCGGTGCCCTAGGTTAAAGAATGATCCCGCTTGAATAAGGTATTTCCAATCGGTACACTGGTAAACGGAGCGTTGAAGGGGCGCGTTAGCAGCAGACTCCCAATAAAATGCTTATTGGCCATATTTGGTCATGATGATGCGCGCCTCGGTTAGGCCGGTTCGCGCTCAATCATAACGCGCTCACCAGCCCAGAAGTCTGCGTGTAAGGACCTTGGTCGCAATGGCCAAGCCCGGGCCATCACGCCCAAGGCCGCTTACACTCCGACTTCTAACCGGGCTGGTTCGCGCTCACTTTATTTAGGGGGTTGTCTTTGTGGCGAATGAACACCTTGAGAAGCTTTATCATGTTTTGGATGAAAGCACGACGATTTTGCATCAGCAGTTGAAATCTACTGATATTGCGGCAATTACCGAAGCTGGCGAAGATCTTTCTTCTGGTGAAGTGATGCAAGAAGATGGGTTGCCTAACGATGAAGCTAAGAAGAAACTGGAAGCTTTGTTTGGTCAGGTGAAGTTGGCAACATATGAACCGGAAGAGATACGGCAGGCTTTGCAGCTGGTACTGGTTAAAGCGATCAAAGTTGATGGGATTGAACCCAATAAACAGATCACACCGGATGCCATGGCCAGTCTTGCAACCTTTATGGCGACCGTTTTTGATCAGCAGCAGCCGAGCCAACTCAAAGTGGCGGACTTGGCAGTTGGAAGCGGGAACTTGTTGTTTGCAGTGATGAATCAACTACACAAAGAACGTGACGTTACGGTAAAAGGTTACGGTGTTGATAATGACGAGGCCTTGTTGGCGGTTGCCGGGATGAGCAGCAGCTTGCAACACCTGGACGTTGAACTGTTTCATCAAGATGCATTGGATGGGCTTTTATTTAAGGATATTGATGTGGTGGTCTCCGATTTGCCGGTGGGGTATTACCCTGTAGATGAACGGGCAAAGAAATTTGCGACTGCAGCCAAAAAGGGTCATTCATATGCGCATCATTTGCTCATTGAACAAAGCATGAAAGTATTGAAGCCAGGCGGATTGGGGATGTTTTATGTACCAAGTCGGGTCTTTCAGTCCGAAGAAGCTGCCGGTTTAACCGCATGGCTGGCGGAAAAAACTTACTTCCAAGGCTTGCTTAATTTGCCGGATGACTTTTTTGCCGATAAGCAAGCAGAAAAGAGCCTGTTGATTCTTCAAAAGCCAAGTGCGGACGTAAAACGCGCTAAGCAAGTCTTACTTGGTCAATTCCCGAATTTGAATGATCGTGAGGCATTCGCCGCCTTTATTGCAAAGGTTAAAGACTGGGCTGCCGCCAATATTGCACAATAGGGCGCGGCGGCTTGTCTTTGAAGACTTTGCGGAAATACACCAGATGTGTCGATAACAATGTGGCGAGTGGGATCATCGCTAAACTGGCTCTTAAAGGGAAAAATCAATCCTGCCTATTGCTGATTTTCAGAAATGAATCGTTAGACGTCAGAAAACTGGCGTCTATTTTTGACTCAAAATAAGTTGCCGAGATGATTCTTCAAAGGGCATTTTCTGCTTTTTGGGGAACAATCAGGTAGAATAGATAGTTATAAACAGGAGGTTGGTTATGTCGTTATTGAGTATTGCTTACGTGCTCATTGCCATTGTTGCTGTCGGCGTCACGATTTTTGACATTGTGCAGGTACGGATACGAGCGCGTCCGAAAGTATGGCGTATTCTTTTATATCTGGCAGTTGCGGCGTTTAGTCTGGTGTTAACCTTGCAACAAAGCCGTTCCTTTGACGACTTGATTAGCGGCGGGTTCATTGTTGTCATGTTTCTTTGTTTTGCAAGCTGGCAAAAAGGTTTAGCTGATCCCGCTATCATTGGTGGTTTGGGTAGTATTCGCATGTATCAGAATCTGACCGGGGTTGTGTTACAAACGCAGCCTAAAGGAACGGTTTTGTTGGCACAGGCGGGAAATCTGACGGTGTTAAAATTGCAGTTTCGTCAGGATCCGCCGACCATTAACGCATTTTTAGCTGACAAGATGCCGCCTGACCGCATTAGTATTGACGATTAGGTGTGAATGATTTGGGGTTTTCTGAAAATGGTGTATAATTTTTCTAATACCGCATGCTATTAATCAGACGGCAACAGCTACCTTGGCCGTCCGCATTAGTAAGTGTGACGCAAGGATAGTCAGACAATGATTAGTTTTAAGTTTGGTTTGTGCCGTTGAATCAAGATGAAAAATAAGTTTCAAGACTGTTTTATGCTTTTAAAGGAGGATGAGTATGCAAGCCGAAAAAGATGATCGGCCTGAACTAGCACGTCATTTGAAGAGTCGCCATGTTCAACTGATTGCAATAGGCGGCACGATTGGGACTGGCTTGTTTTTGGGCTCTGGTCAATCGATTCACTCGGCAGGACCGTCCATTTTATTTGCTTATTTAATAACTGGTGGCATTTGCTTTTTGCTAATGCGTGCATTAGGCGAGTTGTTGATGTCTGATGTGGATTCACATACTTTTATTGATTTCATCACAAAATACCTGGGTATGGATGCCGGTTGGGTGACTGGCTGGACTTACTGGATATGCTGGGTAGCACTTGCGATGGCTGAAGTGACGGCGATTGGATTATATATTCGGTTCTGGTTGCCTGATGTGCCGCAGTGGCTACCCGGTTTAATTGCTTTAGCGATCTTGTTGTTGTTGAATCTGGTCAGTGTCGGATTATTCGGAGAAGCAGAATTCTGGTTTGCCTTGATTAAAATTGTGGCCATCATTGGACTCATCGTTTTAGGTATCTTCATGGTGATTGTTCGCTTTAAAACGCCACTTGGTCATGCCAGTCTTGGCAATCTTGTTAACGATGGCGGCTTTTTCCCTAAAGGCGTTGGCGGTTTTCTCATGTCACTGCAGATGGTTGTGTTTAGTTTTGTCGGCATTGAAATGGTTGGCTTGACTGCTAGTGAGACCAAAAATCCACATAAGGTGATTCCGGAAGCGATCAACGAAATTCCAATGCGGATTTTGCTGTTTTATGTGGGGGCCTTGTTTGTCATCATGTGTATTTATCCATGGCGGCATGTCTCCCCGGTTAACAGCCCGTTTGTTGAAGTCTTTAATAATGTGGGGATTCCGTTTGCGGCCGATATCATTAACTTTGTGGTATTAACCGCGGCGGCCTCGGCTTGTAATTCATCTATTTTTAGCACGGGGCGCTTGTTATTTTCGCTAACGTTGAACGGAAAAAGTCAATCAGCGCAGTGGACTGCCAAACTTTCACGACGCCAGGTGCCAGCTCGGGCGATTCTGGTCTCAACCGGTGTCATTGCCGTAGCGGTTGTCTTGAACCTTTTTCTTCCCGGTTCGGTTTTCACGCTGGTTTCAAGTATGGCAACGATCAGTTTTCTGTTTGTTTGGGGCATGATCATGTTGGCACATTTGCGGTATAAGAAGTTGCATCCCCACAGTACCGACTTTCGGATGCCATTGTACCCATTTGCTGATTATCTTGTGCTGGGTTTTCTGCTATTAACCGCAGTAATCATGATGTTTGATCGTGCAATGTTATCGGCGCTGATCTTCGCAATTGTGTGGATTGCCACACTCTTTATATTGCGGCGGCTGCGGCGAGCGGAAAAAGCAGCGTAACGCACATTGTTGACAGGAAGAGGGGCTTTGCGTGGTAAAAGTTGTGACTTATCAGCGACTAACCGATGATATTGTGACTGCCCCTAATCAAAAAGATCGGCTTCCTGCTAATTACTGTTGGAAGCCGACGTTGGGTTTTCGCTTCAAAGCCGATCTGGTTTATGCCGGTGCGTGGCTGTTTGCTCAGGGGTATTGGCGCATCGGGGTGCGTGTGCGTCATCGCAGCGTTTTACGCCAGGCAGCCGGTCGCGGTTACTTTGTTTATGGCAACCACACGCAGCCATTTGGGGATGTTTTTACGCCGATGCGCGTTAATCAGGCGCGACGGGTGGCGACATTAGCGGCACCGGCAAATTTGAGTGTCCCGATTCTTGGGCGGTTGGTTCCATACGGCGGTGGTCTATTAGTCCCCAAGCAGTTGCACCAACTACGCGCCTTTCATGCTGAAATCAAACGGCTAATTGCGGCTAAAGAAGTCGTGATGATCTATCCGGAGGCTCACGTTTGGCCATATTATACTGGTATCCGCCCGTTTGAGTCCGGTGCATTTCATTATCCGGTTGAACTAAATGCACCCGTATTTGTCACCACCATGACTTATCAACGGCGACACTGGTGGCCTCGGCCTAAACGCGTTTTGTATGTCGATGGTCCGTATTGGCCGG
>OAWR01000064.1_pt1 | contig 35170 bp, 34 predicted proteins | sample 1476931 | NCBI WGS metagenome assembly OAWR01 (sample SAMEA2580242, study PRJEB22360) | human gut metagenome | biome: human gut; feature: human-associated habitat; material: faeces | place: Denmark | collected 2008/2010 | reverse complement strand
TAAGGAGATAACATGGAACAAAATCGTAGAGATTTTTTAAAATGGAGTTCTTTGTTTGGCAGCTTAACCTTAAGTCCGATAAATTTAAGCGCAAATTTATTAAAAACTCCACCATTAATCAGCAAATGGGCTGGATGTAATGTAAATTGTGGAACAAAATGTCCTGTAAAAGTGCATACTCAAGATGGAATTATTAAATATGTCAGTACTGATAATGAAGGTGATGATAGCTTTGATAATCGTCAAGCAAGAGCCTGTATTAGAGGTAGAAGCTCAAGATATAAAGTTTACAACGCAAATCGCCTAAAAAGACCATTAAAAAGAGTGGGAAAAAGGGGTGAAGGTAAATTTATGCCTATTTCTTGGGAACAAGCTTTTGATGAAATTTCTGCCAAAATGCAAGAAATTAAAGAAAAATACGGCAATGAAGCCTTTTATATAAATTATGCAACAGGAACAACAGGAACAATAATCAATCGCTGTACACAAGGTCCATGGGCTAGACTTTTAAGTCTTTATGGTGGTTATTAAATTATCATAATTCTTATTCTACGGCTCAAATTTCAAACGCAATGAATTTTTTCTATGGTGGATCTCCTGCTAGCGATATATACACTTTACGCTCTGCAAAATTAGCTATATTTTTTGGAGCAAATCATGTTGAAACTAGAATGGGAGGTGGTGGAGTGGGCTATGCTTATCAAAAAGCCTTAGAAGAAAGTGGATGTAAAATAATTCACATTGACCCAAGATATAATGATTCTATGATAGGGCATTGTGATGAGTGGATACCTATAGCACCAGGAACCGATGCAGCTTTGATTGCTGCACTAACTTATGTGATGATAAAAGAAGATTTACTTGATAGAACTTTTCTTGATAAATACACCATAGGCTTTAGCGAAAATACTCTGCCACAAGATGCAGCCAAAAACTCAAGCTATGAAAGCTATGTTTTAGGACTAAACGATGGAGTAGAAAAAACTCCTGATTGGGCTAGCAAGATTACAAAAATTCCAGCACGCCGCATAGTTCAACTTGCAAGAGAAATTGCCACCATAAAGCCTTGTTTTATAGAACAAGGTTGGGGAGTGCAAAGACATTCAAATGGAGAACAAAATGCAAGGGCGATAGCAACTCTAGCTTGTATTACAGGAAATATTGGCATAGAAGGGACAAATACAGGATGTCGAACAGGGTCAAGTAAAACATATGATATAATGGGTATGCCTTTTAAAAATCCAATAAAAGATTCTATTCCTTGTTTTTTATTTACAGACGCTATTTATCGCGGAAAAGAAATGACAGATATTAGTGATGGGGTGCGTGGTACAACACAATTAAAACAAAATATCAAATTTATTTTCAATACAGCAGGAAATTGTCTTACAAATCAGCACAGCACCATTAAAGAAGTGCATGATATTTTAAGCGATGAGAATTTATGTGAGTGTATAGTAGATGTTAATGTAACTAGAACTCCTTCAAATAACTACGCAGATTATATCTTACCTGATGCAACTATGCTAGAGCAAGAAGATTTTATAAGACCTAGCGCAGGATATTATAGCAATAAACCTTATATTATTTATTGTCAAAAAGCTATCGAGCCAGTTGGTGAAGCAAAACCTATTTATGAAATGTGTCTTGAACTTGCTAAAAGACTTGGCATAGAAAAAGAATTTAGCGAAGGAAGAACACAAAAAGATTGGCTAAAATACCTTTATGAAGAAAGTATGAAAAAAAATCCACTTTTGCCTAGTTTTGAAGAAATGTGTGAAAAAGGACTTGTAAAATTTGAGCCTGTAAAACCTGTAGTGGCATTACAAAGTTTTATAAAAGATCCTATCAATAATCCTTTAAAAACTCCTAGCGGAAAGATAGAAATTTATAGCACAAAACTCGCACAAATGCAAAAAACTTGGAAATTAAAAGAAGGACAACAAATAGTGCCTATTCCTGTTTTTGAAAGCCAAAGAGAAGGGATTTTGGATCCATTAAAACAAAAGTATCCTTTGCAATTTTTTGGCTATCACTACAAAGGTAGAACGCATTCTAGCTTTTGGGAAATTCCACAAATTAGAGAAGCTAATCCGCAAGAAATTTGGATAAATACCATAGATGCAGAGCAAAGAAGTATCAAAACGGGCGATGTGGTGCAAGTAAGAAATGACTTAGGAATCATACAAGGCATAGCAAAAGTTACTCCAAAAATCATACCAGGTTGTGCAGTAACCCCACAAGGTGCATGGGCAAAATATGAAAATGGTATCGATGTTGGAACTTGTGTGAATTCTTTGGCAAGTATAGTGCCAACTGCTATTTCTAAAGGAAATGGACAACATTCTATTTTAGTTGAAATTGCAAAAGTTTAAGGAGAAAAAGATGAAATTAGAAGAAAATTCACAATTTGGTTTTATGCTAGATCAAAGCAAATGCGTAGGCTGTAGGACTTGCTCACTTTCTTGCAAGGATTATAAAAACATGCCTGTGGGGGTTAATTTTCGCCGTGTGTTTGAGACTGAAGGGGGAAATTGGACCTGTAAAGAAGATGGAAGTTTTGAGCAAAGTGTTTTTGCTTACTACACCTCTATTTCTTGCAATCATTGTTCTAATCCATCTTGCCTTAAAGCTTGTCCAACCGGTGCAACAATGAAAATAAAATGGGGAATAGTAGCAATCGATGATAGTATGTGTATAGGCTGCAAAGCTTGTGCTATGGCATGTCCTTATGGCGCACCTCAATTTAACCATGAAAGTGGTCATATGAGCAAATGCGATGGGTGTTATGAGAGATTAAAAGAAGGTAAAAATCCAATTTGCGTGGACTCTTGTCCTTTTAGAGCATTAAAAGCAGGCGATATAACAAAACTGAGAGAAGAACATGGAAATTTAGCCTCTATCACACCTTTACCTGATGCTTCTATCACGCATCCAAATTTATGTATAGTGCCTGAAAAACATAGTTTGCCTTCAGGTAATAAAAGTGCGATTTTTCATCTACCTCAAAACTACCAAGGAGTTAAAAATGACATCATTTAATCACATTTTAAGCGAAATGCCTTTGGTATTATTTACTATTTTAGCACAAGCTGTAATTGGACTTAGTTTGGTTTATGCACCTGCATTTATAAATGGTTACAAAAATTATGCAAATTTAAAGTCTTTTGGATTAGCCTTAGGAATTGCAATGATGGTTGCTTTTATCCCTTCATTTTTTCATTTAAATGATATTACACACATTTTTAATGTATTAAATAGAATGGGTGTTTTTTATGCAAACAATGAGTGGCATATAGGCTGGATGAATAATGAAATTTTATTTGTATCTCTTGTATGTGCTTTGGGCTTTTTGCTTTATCTAAAAACTTCAAATTGGGTGTTTTATCTTACGCTAATATGTGGAATTTTAGGACTTTTCTTTATGAGTGGAGCTTATGGCTCCATGCAAGAAAGCGTACCTACTTGGGATTTTAAGATCACTTTGCTTTATTTTTTTGCTAGTGCTATATTTTTAGGTGCTATTGTTTATTATTGTTTTTTTGAAAATAGCGAACATGAAAGAAAAATGTCATTTTTTACAGGACTTATAGGCATAGGGCTTTTAAGCACTGCTATAGTTTTACAAACCCTACATGTAGGACAAACTTGGATTATGGGGCTTGTAAATCCTTTTGAACTTTTAGGTGGAACCTATGATTGGTTTATATCGCTTTCTTTTGCATTCTTAGGACTTGGGATTGTTACTTGGTATTTGCATAATTATTTACATGAAAAATTTAAAAGTAAATTTTTTGCTTATTTTGCCCTACTTTGTGCATTTTTAGGGGTGTTTACCACTAGAATGCTATTTTATGGACTTATAAGTACTCAAATCATGTTGGGACATTCTTAATGCAAAAATTGGCAATAGATATATTTATCAATTTTTTGCAAAATCCACCTAATCATTTTTTGCTAGAAAAACTTAAAAAAGAAGAATTCTGGCAAAATTGGTTTTTAAAAAATAATAGCAAATTACAATGCACCGCTTTAAAGCTTTTATCATCTTCAAACGAAGATGATAAATTAATAGCAAGTGATTTTACATCTTTGTTTTTAAGCGATGTTGATTATGTAAAAGCACCGCCTTTTGCTTCTTTTTATCTTGATGAAAATAAAGAAATTTATTCAGATAATTCTGATAAAGTTAAGCAAATTTTTGCGCAAAATAACTTTTTTTCTTTTTTTAATGAAGAACCTGCAGATAGCTTGATAAATGAATTATTATTTATTAGTTTTTTAATCAAAAAACAAGATGATATAATTTTGCAAAAATTCTTAAAAGAAGAATTTTTTACTTGGTTTAACATGTGGAGTTTTGATGTTATCAATAAAGCTAAAACACATTTTTATAAAGCATTAACAATGTTAATGCAAGACTTTTTCAATCAACTAAATACAAAATTTTAACACAAGTCAATTTTTTTCTCCTTTTTAAGATATATAATATCTCTTTTACATTAAAAAGGAGAAATTATGACAAAAGAACAAATACAAATCATCAAAGATTGTGTGCCTATTTTGCAAAAAAATGGAGTAGATTTAACCAATGAGTTTTATAAAATAATGTTTAATGATTATCCTGAGGTAAAACCTATGTTTAATATGGAAAAACAAATTTCAGGAGAACAACCAAAAGCTTTAGCGATGGCGATTTTAATGGCAGCTAAAAATATAGAAAATTTAGAAAATATGAGAAACTTTGTTGATAAAGTTGCTATAACTCATGTTAATTTAGGGGTTAAAGAAGAGCATTATCCTATAGTTGGAGCTTGCCTTTTAAAAGCCATTAAAAATCTTTTAAATCCTGATGAAGCCACTCTTAAAGCTTGGGAAGTTGCTTATGGAAAAATTGCTGAATTTTATATCGATATAGAAAAAAAGCTCTATGATAAATAATATAAGCCCATTTTGGGCTTTAATCAAATTTTTCTACTAAATTTTTAGCTAATTCCTTTATATTCTCACCCTTTAATTCGCTGATTTCACCATTTTGAGCCAAGAAAATTCTATCAGCACTATCAAAATATGCATCATCATGTGTGATAGCAAAGATTGTTTTACCTTGCTCTTTTAGCAAAGGTAAAAGTTTTTTATAAAAAAATCTTCTAAAAACAGGATCTTGATCAGCCGCCCATTCATCAAGCACTAAAATATCCCTTTCTTCAAGCAAGGCTATAAGCATAGCTAAACGCTTTTTTTGCCCTGTAGAAAGTTTGGTTAAGGTCAGTTCATTATCTTTGACACTTGTTTTATTTTTAAGTTCTAAAAACTCCAACCAAAAAGCAATTTTTTCTTCGCTTGCAAAATTTTCTTTATTTAAGGTTTTAGTAAAAAGATGAAAATCGCTAAAAACAGCAGAAATAAGAGATCTATACTCATCTACATTTTTATCATCTATAAGCGTATCATCAACATAAATTCCGCCTTTGCTTGGCTTAAAAAGTCCTGTCAAAAGCATACAAAAAGTGGATTTACCACTTCCATTTTTACCTATTAAAAATACCAATTCACCTTTTTTAAGTTCTATATTTACAGGATTTAAATGAAAATTTTCTTCATAAGCAAATTGAGTATTTCTAAAAGAAATTTTTTTCCATTCACTGATATAATGTGTTTTTTTAAAACCTTCTATATAATCATCTAATTCCAATTTTGCGATCTTATCCAAAGCGATTTTTGCCAAAAGCAAAGTAGGAAAAGATCCTATCATAGATACTAAAGGGGTTCGTAAAAACAAAATAGAAAGAGCTATAGTTGTAGCATCTGCAACACTTGCCCATTCAAATTTTAAAGCTAAGTAAAACTCTACACCCACTAAAGCCAAAAGAGTTACATTTGTCCAGTTGTTTGAGAGATTGTTAAAAAGATTACCTAAAGTACTATTTTTCTTTTTCAATCTTGCATTATTTTCAAATTCATCTTCATAATAAAGCTTGGCTCTATCACGATTGATCAAAAGTTCTTTATGTCCATCTAGTATATTTTGGTAATTATTTTGCAAAGCATCATCATTTTCCCTTGCCTTTCTAAAATACTGATATACTTTCATCATCAAAAAATTATTAGTAATAAAAATAACCATAATCCATACCACACACAAAGCAAAAATTTGTGGTGAAAGATAACATAAATAAACACTAGTGCATAAAATCAATATACTTGATTGTAAAAAATCAGGCAATCTTAAAAGCCCAAAAGATATATTTCTCACATCACTTCCCAAAGAAGCTAAAATTCTAGCCTTACCTACTTTAGCCACTCTTAACAAAGGGGTATCTAATATCTGCTTTACTACACGCCTTTGCATTTTAAAAATAAAATTTTGTCCAAAAATACTAAGTCCAAGTTCAACTATGGTAGAACTTATAAAAAATATCAAAAGCAAAACAATAAAATAAAAAATAGGAATGTTTTGTGCATTTTTAAGCAAATAATCATTGATAAAAACAAGAGTTAAAACTCCAACAGCACTTGTAATAAAAGAAAAAAGCAAAAAAGAAATCAACTTTAATTTATTTTGTTTAAGTAATTCCATAATAAAAGGCATTTATAAACTCCAAAATATAATTTTAATTATAACATTTTAAGAGTGATTATCAAAATTTTATTTTATCTTTTACTATAAAAACAGCACAAATAGCCAATAACGCTAAAAAAATCATATATATACTCATACCATATAAAAATGGATTTTCATTTTTACTCGCGAGTGTATTAAGCCAAAAAACGAGTTGCGGAGTAATACCGCCTGAAATTGCATAAGCAATATTATAAGAAAAAGAAATTCCTGAAAATCTTATTTTAGCTCTAAAAACTTCACTCATTAAAATAGGTGCAAACACATTAATTCCACCTAAAAAACAAACAATGGAATACAAAATACACACCAAAACCAAATTTTTAAGCTCATATAAAGCATAAAAATATAAAAAAGAAAAAAATACAAAAGTTAAAGAAAAGAAAATGCAAATTTTAAATAAACCAAATTTATCTACAAGATAACCCATAAAAGCCCCGCCTAAAGCTATTCCCAAAATTCCTAATATCTGTAAATAACTTCCTTCAACCCCACTTAAATTTAAAATACTAGGCATAAATTTAGGCATTAATAAAACAAGCACAATAACACAACCTGTTAAAACCCAAGTCATCATCATTGATGAAAATAAATTTTTTACAATATCCTTTTCTTTAAATAAATCTTTAAGCGGAAAAGAACTAAGCGATGATTCTTTTTTCATTTGTTTAAAAACAGGAGTTTCTTGCAAAAATCTACGCAAATAAATAGAAATAATCCCAAAAATTCCACCTACAAAAAAAGCAATACGCCATGCATAAGCAGCAATTTCTTCTATGCTAAAAAAAGCATTAATGATTAAAAATACTATACTTCCTAACAAAATTCCTAAAGCCATAGCTGAATTTAAACAGCTTAAAAAGAAAGCTTTTTGTTTTTCTTGACAATGTTCTCTTACAAAAACCCAAGCTCCAGGCAATTCTCCACCTATAGCTATGCCTTGAAAAATTCTTATAAGTATCAATAAAACAGGAGCTAAAAACCCAAGAGTTTCATAACCTGGAATAAAAGCTAAGACAAAGGTAGGAAGAACCATTAGTAAAATACTTAGCATAAACATATTTTTACGCCCAAATTTATCTCCAAAATGTGCCATAACTATACCACCTAAAGGACGTGCTAAATATCCAGCTGCAAATGCTCCATAAGTATTTAATAAAGCCCAAAATTCACTCATATCTTTAGGAAAAAATACATTGGCTATATATTCAGCAAAAAATACAAAAATAATAAAATCATAAAATTCTAAAGTTCCTCCTAGTGAAGAAAGTCCTAAGATCTTAATTTCCTTTGTTCCAAATTTTAATTTTCTCATTGATTAATTACCTTAAATTTTAAAAACATTGTTTTTATTATACTACAATCATTTCCAAAATATTATCTAAAAAATTTAAGGATAAATATATTTAATTTTATAATCACTCTTTTAAAAACCAATCTTTATTTTTTAGAAGAAAAAATCACAAGCAAAAGTTCAAATCAAACCCATATAATCTCACTTAAACAATCTGATGATGAATTTTTAAATTTATTATTTTCTTTTTTAGTGCCACAAAGCGATGAAGATAAGAATTTTATAGAAAAAACTCGCACAAAAATCAAAAGAAATGAGCATAATATTGCTCTGATAAAAAATCCAAATTTTAATGCTTTAATAGACACAGGGTTTTTAGATACTATTGACACATTAAAAGAAAAATTGCATACCCACAAAACCGATTTTAAAGATATCACTCATATTATCTTAACACGCGCGCATCCTGATCATATAGGAACTTTAATGAGCGAAGAAAATCTTTTTCCAAAAGCTCAAATTTTAATCGATAAAAAAGAATATGATTTTTGGATCAAAAGCGATAGACAAGAAATTAAAAACACCTTGCTTAAACTTAAAAATATAGAATTTATTAACCACTCTAAAGATTTGATCTTTCAAAATTCAGGCATTAAAGCCATACCTGCTTACGGGCATACCCCAGGTCAAAATGCTATCATAATTGATGATAAAATAGTCTTTTGGGGAGATTTACTTCATCTTTATGATATACAAATCCCAAAACCTAAAATCGCTATAAAATTTGATATAGATCAAAATGAGGCTATACAAACAAGGAAAAAACTACTTAAAGAATTTAAAGAAAGAAAACTCAAAGTTATAGGGACTTATGTGCCTTTTATCAAACCTAAATTTTTAGATTAATTACTTAAAAATTACTAAAAATTAAGTAAAAATTTTAATAATTTTTGCTAAAATTATAGCCTTTTTATTTCATGAAAGGAGAAAATTTTGGCAAAAGATGATGTAATTGAAATTGATGGCACCGTACTTGAAGCATTGCCTAATGCAAATTTCAAGGTTGAACTTGACAACAAACATGTAATTTTATGTCATATTGCAGGAAAAATGCGTATGCATTATATAAGAATAATGCCAGGTGATAAAGTAAAAGTAGAACTTACACCTTATAGCCTTGATAAAGGGCGTATAACTTTTAGATATAAATAATCTAAGTTATTTAAAAGCTAATTTTAGATAAAATTAGAGTTTTTGCGACAAATTACATCGAACTATATGAAGAAGTATTTTTAAAATCCACCACTTATTTTGAAAATAGTTGGTTATTCATAAAACCTGATGTAGTCGTAAATCAAGTGGAATTCATTCAAGGAGACGCTCATGAAAGTGAGACCATCGGTTAAAAAGATGTGCGACAAGTGCAAAGTAGTTCGCCGTAAAGGCGTGGTTCGCATTATTTGCGAAAATCCAAAACATAAACAAAGACAAGGATAAACATGGCTCGTATTGCAGGTGTGGATTTACCAAAGAAAAAAAGAATTGAGTATGGACTAACCTATATTTATGGTATAGGACTTTTCACTTCAAGAAAAATTCTAGATAAAGTAGGAATTTCTTATGATAAAAGAGTTCATGAGTTAAGTGAAGATGAAGCAGCAGCTATCCGTAAAGAAATTCAAGAAAACTATATGGTTGAAGGGGATTTGAGAAAACAAGTTGCTATGGATATTAAAGCACTTATGGATTTAGGAAGCTTTAGAGGTTTAAGACACAGAAAAGGCTTACCAGTTCGCGGACAAAAAACAAAAACAAACGCAAGAACTAGAAAAGGTAAGAGAAAAACTGTTGGTGCAAAATCATAAGGATAAATCATGGCAAAAAGAAAAATCGTAAAGAAAAAAGTAGTTAAAAAAAATATAGCAAAAGGTATTGTTTATATCAGTGCGACTTTTAACAATACTATGGTTACAGTAACTGATGAAATGGGAAATGCTATCGCTTGGAGTAGTGCAGGTGGTTTAGGATTTAAAGGTTCTAAAAAATCAACTCCTTATGCAGCACAACAAGCAGTAGAAGACGCTTTAAATAAAGCAAAAGAACACGGAATTAAAGAAGTAGGCATTAAAGTACAAGGACCAGGAAGCGGTAGAGAAACTGCTGTTAAGAGTGTAGGTGCTATGGAAGGAATCAAAGTAACTTTCTTAAAAGATATCACTCCATTAGCTCACAATGGTTGCAGACCGCCTAAGCGTCGTCGTGTCTAAGATATAAGAAAAATTTAGGAGAATATTATGGCAAGATATAGAGGACCAGTAGAAAAATTAGAAAGACGCTTTGGTGTTAGCTTAGCATTAAAAGGAGAAAGAAGACTAGCTGGCAAAAGTGCACTAGATAAACGCCCTTATGCACCAGGACAACACGGAGCAAGAAAAGGTAAAATTAGTGAGTATGGACTTCAATTAAGAGAAAAACAAAAAGCTAAATTTATGTATGGAGTAAGCGAAAAGCAATTCCGTCGTTTATTTGCTGAAGCAGCAAGAAGAGAAGGAAATACAGGGGTATTACTTATCCAACTTTTAGAACAAAGATTAGACAATGTAGTATATAGAATGGGTTTTGCTACAACACGTCGTTTTGCAAGACAACTTGTAACACATGGACATGTTTTAGTAAATGGTAAAAGAGTGGATATTCCTAGCTTTAGAGTAGAAGCAGGTGCTAAAATCGAAATTATCGAAAAAAGCAAAAACAATCCTCAAATTACAAGAGCTATCGAACTTACAGCACAAACTGGAATCGTTGCTTGGGTTGATGTTGAAAAAGATAAAAGATTTGGAATTTTCACAAGAAAACCTGAAAGAGAAGAAGTTGTCATTCCGGTTGAGGAAAGATTTATCGTTGAGCTTTACTCTAAGTAATAGGGGCTAAATATGAGAAATATTACAACATCTGCTTATACGCCAACAGAATTTACAATAGAAAACATTAGTGATACTGTGGCTAAAATCAGTGCTTGGCCTTTTGAGATCGGCTATGGAATCACCCTAGCCCATCCTTTACGCCGTTTACTTTACACTAGCACCATAGGATATGCTCCAACTGCGATTCATATTGATGGCGTAGCTCATGAATTTGATAGCATGCGTGGTATGCTTGAAGATGTAGCACTTTTTATCATTAATCTAAAAAAACTACGCTTTAAAATTAAAGGCGAATCAAATAAAGAAATAGTAGAATTTAGCTTTAAAGGCTCAAAAGAAATTTACGGCAAAGATCTAAATAATGATCAAGTAGAAGTAGTAAATAAAGACGCCTATCTAGCAACAATCAACGAAGATGCTGAACTCAAATTCACATTGATCGTTGAAAAAGGTATTGGCTATGTACCAAGCGAAGAAATTAAAGAGCTTATAAATGATCCTAAATTTATAGCTTTAGATGCTTTCTTTACACCTGTAAGAGAGGCAACCTATGATATTGAAAAAGTTTTATTTGAAGATAATCCTGATTATGAAAAAGTGGTTTTAACCGTAACAACTGATGGACAAATCACTCCAAATGAAGCTTTTCAAAATGCTCTAGAAGCTATGTATAAACAATTATCAGTATTTGATAAAATTACCAATGTTAGAAGTGTAATTAAAAATCAAGCAACAAGCAATGAACTAGAAAATACTAAATTATTGCAAAACATTACAGATTTAAATTTAAGTGCTAGAAGTTATAATTGTCTTGAAAAAGCAGGAGTAGTTTACATAGGTGAGCTTGCTTTGATGAGTGTAAGTGAACTTGCAGGGCTTAAAAATTTAGGTAAAAAATCTCTTGATGAAATTAAAAACATCATGGAAAGCATAGGTTTTCCTGTGGGAACTTCTAAGCTTAGCGATAATAAAGAAATACTTAAAAATAAAATCGCAGAATTAAAAGCACAAAACGAAGGATAAAGAATGAGACATAAACATGGATATAGAAAACTTGGCAGAACTTCATCTCATCGTGCTGCCTTATTAAAAAATTTAACTATAGCTTTAGTAAATAGCGGAAAAATCGAAACCACTCTACCAAAAGCTAAAGAATTAAGAGGTTATGTAGAAAGATTGATTACTAGAGCAAGACTTGGAGATTTTAACGCTCATAGAGCAGTTTTTGCTTTATTACAAGATAAAAACGCTACCAATAAACTAGTAACTGAAATTGCTCCAAAATTCAAAGATCGCAATGGCGGATATACAAGAATCATCAAAACAAGAATTCGCCGTGGTGATGCCGCTGAAATGGCTTTCATCGAATTTGTAGCTTAATCAAATCCTAGCTTTTGCTAGGATTAATACTTCAATTAAATATCCTAAAAATAAAAAGTTTTAAATAATTATTTTAAATAAAATTAAATTTATTTATTTTCTAAAACCCTTGCTAAAAATTCAACTACTTATGCTAATATAAGTTTTTAATTTTTAATTTCAAGGATATGTTATGCAAGAAAACACTCGTTTACGCATTGCGATACAAAAATCAGGTAGACTTTCAAAAGAATCCATAGAGCTTCTTTCAGAATGTGGTGTTAAAATGCATATCCATGAACAAAGTTTGATCGCTTTTTCTACAAATTTACCCATAGATATTTTACGCGTTAGAGATGATGATATCCCTGGGCTTATTTTTGATGGGGTTGTAGATTTAGGCATTATAGGGGAAAATGTTTTAGAAGAAAATGAACTTGAACGCCAGTCTTTAGGAGAAAATCCAAGCTATAAGCTTTTAAAAAAGCTAGATTTTGGATATTGCCGTCTTTCTCTTGCCTTACCTCAAGAAAATAAATTTCAAAATTTGAAAGATTTTGAAGGCTTAAGGATAGCTACTTCTTATCCACAACTTTTAAAGCGTTTTATGAAAGAAAATGGGATTAATTATAAAAATTGTATGCTTACAGGTTCTGTTGAAGTAGCCCCTAGGGCAAATTTAGCCGATGCGATTTGCGATCTTGTTTCAAGCGGGGCAACTTTACAAGCAAACAATCTTAAAGAAGTTAAAGTCATTTATGAATCTCGTGCTTGTTTGATTCAGAAAGAAAATGCTTTAAGTAAAGAAAAACAAGCCTTAGTGGATAAAATTATGTTGCGTGTAGCAGGAGTAATGCAAGCAAGAGAATCTAAATACATTATGCTTCATGCTCCAAAAGAAAAGCTTGATAAAATTCAAGCCCTACTTCCAGGAGTTGAAAGACCGACTATCTTACCTTTAGCACACGATGAAAAAAATGTAGCTTTACATATGGTAAGTAAAGAAAATCTTTTTTGGGAAACCATGGAGGCTTTAAAAGAAGAAGGTGCGAGTTCGATTTTAGTTCTGCCTATAGAAAAAATGTTAAAGTGAGTAAAAAATGCAAATTTTAGTATATGATAATTTGGATGAAAAACAAAAAGAAGAAGCGTTAAAACGCCCTGCTATAAATGCGAAAGATGAAATTTCAAAAATAGTAAGTTCTATCATTAAAGAAGTGCAAGAAAAAGGCGATGAAGCTTTGATAGAACAAGCTTTGAAATTTGATAAGGCTGAAATTTCAAAGATTAAAATCACTCAAAAAGAAATCACTCAAGCAAGCAATCGTTTAGATAAAGATTTACAAGAAGCTATTTTAGTGGCTTATGAAAATATCAAAAAATTTCACGAAGCCCAAATCCCACATGAAATCGCTCTTGAAACTACAAAAGGCGTTAAATGTGAAGTTTTAACACGCCCTATAGAAAAAGTAGGACTTTACATACCAGGGGGTTTGGCACCTTTGTTTTCAACGGTTTTAATGCTAGCTATTCCTGCAAAAATTGCAGGTTGTGAAAAAATCGTTTTAGCAAGTCCTGCAAAAATCAATGATGCTGTGCTTTTTTGTGCTAAGCTTTGTGGCGTGGATGAAATTTATCAAATGGGCGGTGCAGGAGCTATAGCAGCTTTGGCTTACGGTACCCAAAGTGTTTTAAAGGTGGATAAAATTTTTGGCCCAGGAAATGCCTTTGTAACCGAAGCAAAACGCCAAGTAAGTAGCGATATAAACGGAGCGACTATTGATATGCAAGCAGGACCTAGTGAAGTTTTAGTAATAGCTGATGATTTGGCTAATGAAAAATTTGTAGCTAGTGATTTGCTTTCACAAGCTGAACATGGTGCAGATTCTCAAGTGATTTTGGTGTGTTTAAGTCAAGATTTTGCTAAAAAAACAAGCGATGAAGTCCAAAGTCAATTAGAATTTTTACCTCGCAAAGAACTTGCAAGCAAAAGCATTGCTAATTCACGCATTATCATAGCTAAAGATTTAAATCAAGCCTTAGAAATTTCAAATCTTTATGCCCCTGAACATTTGATCATACAAACTCAAAATCCACGAGAACTTTTAAAAGGTGTAAAACACGCAGGATCGGTATTTTTAGGAGCTTATTCCCCAGAGTCTATGGGTGATTATGCAAGTGGGACAAATCATGTTTTACCTACTTATGGACTTACTAAAACGCATTCTAGTTTAGGTTTGGCAGATTTTAGTAAAAGAATGACCGTTCAAGAATTAAGTAAAGAAGGCTTTTTAGCTTTGGGTAAAAGTGTTGAAATTTTAGCACAAAATGAGCATTTAGACGCACACAAAAATGCAGTAACTTTTCGTTTAGAGAGCTTAAAATGAGTCAAAAAATCCTTTTTATAGATAGAGACGGCACTTTAATAGAGGAGCCAAAAAGCGATTTTCAAATCGATACTCTTGAAAAATTGCGTTTTGAAAAAGATGTTATTCCTACTCTTTTAAAATTAAAAAATTTTGGATTTAAATTTGTCATGGTAAGCAATCAAGATGGTCTTGGAACGCCAAGTTTTCCAAAGGAAAATTTTGAAATCGCTCATGAAAAAATGCTTGATATTTTAAAAAGTTGCGGTATAGAATTTCAAGATATTTTTATTTGTCCGCATTTTGAAAATGAAAATTGTGCTTGTAGAAAACCTAAAACCGCTATGTTAGAAGAGTATATCAAACACGAACTTTACGATAAAGAACAAAGTTTTGTTATCGGAGATCGTGAGAGTGATATGATCTTAGCTTCAAATTTAGGCGTGCGTGGTTTAAAATACGGCGAACTTTCTTGGAAAGAAATAGAAAATGAAATTTTAAGTTCTTTTAGAAGTGCGAGTTATCAAAGAACTACTAAAGAAACAGATATAAAAGTAAAAGTGTGCTTAAATGGGGGTAAGATTAGCATTAAAACAGGCATTGATTTTTTTGATCACATGTTAGAGCAAATCGCTGTACATGGAGGTATAGGGCTTGAAATTTCTTGCAAAGGGGATTTAGAAATCGATGAGCATCATAGCGTTGAAGATGTAGCCTTAGCACTTGGAGCTTGTATCAAAAAAGCCTTAGGGGATAAAATCGGCATTGCAAGATATGGTTTTGCTTTACCTATGGATGAGTGTTTGGCAAGTTGTGCGATGGATTTTTGCAATCGTCCTCATTTAGTCTATAAAGCCAAATTTAAAAAATCTCATTTAGGGGCTTTAAGCACAGAAATGATCGAGCACTTTTTTTATTCTTTAAGCTATGCTATGGGTATAAGTTTACATTTAAAAGTTAAAGGCAAAAACGATCATCATAAAGCCGAAGGGCTTTTTAAAGCCTTTGCAAAAGCTTTGAAAATGGCAGTGAAAATAGAAAGTGAAAATTTAGCCAGCTCTAAAGGAGTGATATGAAAATCATCATCATCGATACAGCCTGTGCGAATTTAGCATCTTTGAAACTTTGTCTGGATAGATTAGGTTTTAATGCAACTATCAGTAGGGATTTAAAAGAACTTGAAAGTGCGGATAAGCTTTTTTTACCTGGAGTGGGTACCGCAAAAGAAGCGATGAAAAATTTAAAACAATTTAATCTTATTAATTTTATTAAAAATACCAAAAAACCTTTGCTTGGTATTTGTTTAGGTATGCAAATTTTAGGAAATTTTTCCGAAGAATTAAATCAAGAAACTTTAAAACTTATAGATTTTACAACCCAAAAATTTAAAGTTAAAGAAGGCTTTACTTTTCCACATATGGGATGGAATCAAGTTCATAGCTCTCATGCTTTGTTTAAAGGTTTAGAAGGGGCTTATTTTTATTTTGTGCATAGTTATTGTGTAGGACTTGGGGAATACACTATAGCAGATTGTGAGTATTCGCAAAAATTTAGCGCAAGTGTAATGAAAGATAATTTTTACGGGGTGCAATTTCACCCTGAAAGAAGCAGTGAAGCGGGGGAAATTTTAATTTCAAATTTTATTAAGGATATAGGATGACTCAAATCATACCCGCACTCGATCTTATAGATGGCGAAGTGGTGCGTCTTGTAAAAGGGGATTATGAACAAAAAAAAGTATACAAATACAATCCCTTAAAGAAATTCAAAGAATACGAAAAAGCAGGAGCGAAAGAACTTCATCTTGTAGATCTTACAGGTGCAAAAGATCCTAGCAAAAGACAACTTGCTTTGATAGAAAAATTAGCCAAAGAAGTCAGTGTCAATTTGCAAGTAGGTGGAGGTATACGCTCTAAAGCAGAAGTTAGAGCTTTGCTTGATTGTGGAGTAAAAAAAGTAGTTATAGGATCTATGGCAATTAAAGATGCGACTTTATGTCTTGAAATTTTAAAAGAATTTGGTAGTGAAGCTATAGTTTTAGCCTTAGATACGATTTTAAAAGAAGATTATGTTGTGGCTGTAAATGCTTGGCAAGAAGCAAGCGATAAAAAGCTTATGGAAGTTTTAGATTTTTATAGCAATAAAGGCTTAAAACACATACTTTGCACAGATATTTCAAAAGATGGCACCATGCAAGGAGTAAATGCAAGACTTTATAAACTTATCCATGAAATTTTTCCTCATATTTGCATTCAAGCAAGTGGTGGAGTAGCAAGCTTAAAAGACCTTGAAAACTTAAAAGGAATTTGCAGTGGGGTTATCGTAGGAAAAGCTTTATTAGACGGAGTTTTTAGTGTAGAAGAAGGGATAAGATGTCTAGCAAATTAAGTTACAAAGAACTTGCTTTAGAAATTTTAAAACAAAGCGATAAGCCTTTAAGTGCTAATGAAATTTGGCAAAAAGCTCTTGAAAAAGGCTTAGATAAAAAGCTTTCTAGTATAGGACAAACTCCAATTGCTACTTTAGGGGCTAGGATATATGTTGATATAAAAGAATTGCAACACAATTCTTTATTTATCAAAGCTTCCCAAAAACCCAGAACTTTTTGGTTAAAAGAAAGAGAAAATGAACTTTTAAAGCTTGATAATAAAAATGAAATTACCAATGAAAAACAAGAAAAAAATAAATTTCATGAAAGAGATTTACACCCCTTGCTTGTAAAATTTTTATATGAAAATTTAGATTTTAATTTAAATTGCAAAACAATTTACCACGAACAAAGCAAAAAGGGTAAGGGCGGGGAAGATAAGTGGAATTATCCTGATATTGTAGGGGTTTATTTTCCTTACGATGATTATGAAAAAGAAACCATAACACTTTTAGAAAATATCAAACAAAATAGTTATAAGCTTTTTTCTTTTGAACTTAAAATTGCTTTAAATTTTTCAAATTTAAAAGAATGTTATTTTCAAGCTGTAAGTAATTCTAGCTGGGCAAATGAAGGCTATTTGGTTGTTTTACAAGAAATTGATAGCGAAGTTTTAAGCGAGTTAAGACGCTTAAATCAAAGTTTTGGCATAGGAGTGATAAAACTTGAAAAAGATATTTCAAATTCTCAAATTTTACTTAGTGCAAAAGAAAAAGAACTTGATATTCAAACACTAAATATGCTGATTAATAAAAATCCAAATTTTAAAGAATTTATTGATGATATAAACAAACAAATTAAAGTGGGCAAAGAAGCAAAAATTCAAGCTAATTTTGATGAAATTAAAAGCGATGAAGAAATGGAAAAATATCTTAAAGAAAAATGTATTTTGGAGAAATAAATGCTTACAAAACGCATAATTGCATGTTTAGATGTCAAAGATGGCAGAGTAGTAAAAGGAACACAATTTAAAAACCATAAAGATATGGGAGATATCATAGAACTTGCTAGGTATTATTCTCAAAATGGTATTGATGAACTTGTTTTTTACGATATTGCTGCAAGCGCTAGAAAAGAACGCATATCAAGAGAATGGGTAAGTGAAGTAGCAAAAAATATCAATATTCCTTTTTGTGTTGCAGGGGGTATTAAAAGCGAAGAAGATGCGGCTGAACTTTTAGCTAATGGGGCAGATAAAATTTCTATCAATTCTCCTGCTTTAAATGATCCAAGCCTAATCACACGCCTTGCTAAAAGCTTTGGCGTGCAATGCGTAGTAGTAGGGATTGATAGTTTCAAAGATGAAAATGGAAATTTAAAAGTATTTCAATACACAGGCGATGAAAAAACAAGCAAAAATAGTGGAAAAAGCACTTTAGAATGGGTTAAAGAAGTGCAAGATCTAGGCGCAGGTGAAATTGTTTTAAATATGATGAATCAAGATGGTGTTAAAAATGGCTATGATTTAGAACAATTAGAAGCTGTATATAAAATTTGTAAAGTACCTTTGATCGCAAGTGGGGGAGCAGGAAAAATAGAGCATTTTTTAGAAGCTTTTAAACTAGGTATAGATGGGGCCTTAGCTGCTTCTGTTTTTCATCAAAAACTTATAGACATTAAAGAATTAAAAATTTATCTTAAAAATCAAGGCTTAAGTATAAGGATATAATATGCAAAATTTCAAAGAACTTAATGAAAAAATTGCTTGGCAAAAAGTGGATCATCTTTTACCTGTCATCGTCCAAGATGCAAAAACTTGTGAAGTTTTAATGCTAGGCTTTATGAATAATGAAGCCTTAGAAAAAAGCTTAGAAAGTGGCAAAGTAGTCTTTTTTTCACGCACAAAACAGCGTCTTTGGATGAAGGGTGAAAAAAGTGGAAATTTCTTAAATATCGTAGATTTAAGCTTAGATTGCGATAATGACACGCTTTTAATTTTAGCAAATCCTGTAGGGCCTACTTGTCATACGGGCGATATTTCTTGTTTTGAAAAAATTTCTAAAAATGCGGATTTTGTTTTTCTAGCCAGACTTGAAAAGCTTATTAATGCACGCAAAAATGCCGATGAAAATACTTCTTATACAGCAAAACTTTTCAAAAGTGGTACAAAACGCATCGCACAAAAAGTTGGTGAAGAAGGTGTAGAAACAGCTTTAGCAGCGACAGTAAAAGATAAAGAAGAGCTTATTTGTGAAGCAGCGGATTTAATGTATCATTTAAGTGTTTTACTTGCAGATGCAAATCTTAGTTTCTCAGATGTGATTTCAAAGTTGAAAGAAAGACATAAAGCTTAAAGCTTTATGTAAATAAATTTATATCAATGCAAGGCTTCGTTAAGTTTGACTGCTTTTTTATTTAAAGCTACTATCATAGCACCGCTTATAGAATCTTGACGGAAATGTAGCCCATTTAAACCTTTAAGCTCTAAGCCTTTGTAAATTTCTTTATCAAAATTAAAATAAGGATTAAGTTTAGCAAGCTCCTCAGCATCTTTGAGTAAAAATTTCGTTCCTTCTAGCACTGCAATACCTGCATCAACTATACAATTATCCCCTAAAGGAATTCCTGTCACTGAATTAGCCCCTAAAAGACAAGCCTTACCTACGCTTATAGCATTGCCACTTGTTCCACTTAAAACACCTAAAATCGAAGCTCCGCCACCTACATCAGAACCTTCTCCTACTATAGCACTCGAACTAATACGCCCTTCAACCATACAAGCTCCTGTTGTACCTGCATTAAAATTCACATAACTTGCCCCTGGCATGATGGTTGTTCCTGCTGCTAAAGATGCACCCATTCTTACTTTGGAACTTTCTAAAATTCTTGTATTATCCTCAGGGATAATATGCGCTAAAAATCTTGGAAATTTATCAACAAAATCGATTTTTGGATATTGATTGCTCATTTTTAAACGCATTTCATTTGCTCTTAAATACTCAAGCTCGATAGGTTTATCATCGCTCCAAGCTACATTGCTTAAAAGTCCAAAAGCTCCATTTAGATTGATACTTCTTAAAGGTACTTTTTTAGTAGAAAGCAAATAAAGTTTTAGATAAACACTTTCTACACTTAAAGGTTCTTTATCTTCAAAAAGACAAACAAAAGCAAACTCATCGTCTTTAAATTTATCTTTGATAATCTTTAATAAATCAATATTTTGATGCCCTTCTTCTTCTAAAAAAGGTTTAAAACAAGAAAGCGCAAAATCAATATCTTCTAATTTTAAAGTTTGCACAAACTCACTCGCATTAAAATCAATCTCCACACCCCTTTGCATAAAAGCTTCAAGCATGATTGCCGCTGAGCCAAAATTTTGCTCATAATTAATCAAAGCAAAACTTGCTTGTAAGATTTTATTTTTATTTAACTGTCCTCTATCAAGCCTTGCTATACCAAAAGCTTTAGGTTTTTTATAGCCACTTTTTTGCTCAATTTGTTTGATTAAAAGTAAAAAATCTTCTTTGGTATTAATCATTTTCTTTTCCTTATCCACTTAATTTTTAATGCGAACACGCACTTTTTCCATTCATCACAGGTTGTATAGCAGAATTATCCGCACCGCCTTCATTGTTAATCTTTTCTATAAAGCCCCAAATTTTTTCAGCTGCTGTTAAATAACGCTTTGAACTCACACTTTCAGGGTGATAAAAACTCACAGGCTTGCCTTCATCTCCACCTTCTCTTACTATCATTTCTATAGGAATTTGTGCTAAAACTTCACTTTTATAGGCTTTTGCCATATCCTCAGCCGTTCCTTTGCCAAAAATATCATACTCTTTACCATTATCAGGACATAAAAATCCACTCATATTTTCAATCACACCCGCTATAGGAATGTGAAGTTTATTAAACATATCTAAAGCTCTTTTACTATCGTCTAAAGATACGGTTTGAGGTGTACTTACACAAACTCCTGCAGTAATAGGAATACTTTGTGCAGAAGTAATTTGCGCATCGCCTGTTCCTGGAGGCATATCCAAAAACAATACATCAAGTTCAGGCCAAATCACATCAGCTAAAAGCTGCTCGATTGCTTTCATAATCATAGCTCCACGCCACATAAGACCTTGACCCTCTTCGATCAAAACCCCCATACTCATCATATAAACACCATGAGTTAAAATAGGCTTTAATCTCTGCCCTACTACTTCAGGCTGAGTTTTGGTTTCGCCTAGCATTCTTGGAATATTTGGCCCATAAATATCTGCATCTAAAATCCCTACTCTTTTTCCCATTTTAGCCATGGAAATTGCTAAATTTACTGTAGTTGTAGATTTGCCCACACCACCTTTTCCACTTGAAACCATGATAAAATTTTTTACTTGTGGAGCGATATTTTTTCCACTTCTTGAATTGCTTTTTTCTTCAGGAATTTTTGGAGTAATGATATTAAGTTCAATATTTTTTAAAGCCAAACTCGATAAAGCTTCAGTGGCATTTTTACGAATTTCATTAGCTACTTCAGGATTTGCTGAAACGATTTCTATATCAATAAATACACCATCATCTTGAATTTTAATATCTTTTACAAAGTTAAAACTCACTATATCCTTTTCAAAACCAGGATATTTTACAGTTTTTAGCTTCTCTAAAATTTGTTCTTTCATGTTTTTTCCTTGTCTTTTAAAAAAATCAATTTTACTAATAAAATGATAAAATTTAGCTTTTTATAAGTGTATAATATGGTAACATTATAAAAACCAACAATATTAAAAAGAGGAATGAAAAAATGAGTGAAATTAGCCTCATTATGTTAGCAGCTGGAAATTCTACTCGTTTTAACACAAAGGTAAAAAAACAATTTTTACGACTTGGAAATGACCCTCTTTGGCTTTATGCAACAAAAAATTTAAGCTCTTTTTATCCTTTTAAAAAAATAGTTGTTACCTCTAGTAATATCACTTATATGAAAAAATTTACTAAAAACTATGAATTCATAGAAGGTGGTGATACCAGAGCAGAATCCTTAAAAAAAGCCTTAGAGCTCATAGATAGCGAATTTGTTATGGTAAGTGATGTAGCAAGGGTATTGGTGAGTAAAAATTTGTTTGATCGTTTGATTGAAAATTTAGATAAAGCAGATTGTATTACCCCTGCTTTAAAAGTTGCAGATACAACACTTTTTGACAATGAAGCCTTGCAAAGAGAAAAAATCAAACTCATTCAAACCCCGCAAATTTCTAAAACCAAATTGCTTAAAAAAGCCTTGGATCAAAACCTAGAATTTACAGATGATAGCACAGCTATAGCTGCAATGGGTGGAAAAATTTGGTTTGTTGAAGGTGAAGAAAATGCAAGAAAACTAACCTTTAAAGAAGATCTTAAAAAGCTTGATTTGCCTACACCTAGCTTTGAAATTTTTACTGGCAATGGTTTTGATGTGCATGAATTTGGAGAGAATCGCCCTTTGCTTTTAGCAGGAGTGCAAATTCATCCTACTATGGGGCTTAAAGCACACAGCGATGGAGATGTTTTAGCTCACTCTTTAACCGATGCGATTTTAGGTGCTGCAGGACTTGGAGATATAGGAGAGCTTTATCCTGATACTGATATGAAATTTAAAAATGCCAACTCCATGGAGCTTTTAAAACAGGCTTATGATAAAGTCAGAGAAGTAGGTTTTGAACTCATTAATATAGACATTTGCGTCATGGCACAAAGCCCTAAACTTAAAGACTTTAAACAAGCTATGCAAAGCAATATAGCTCATACTTTAGATTTAGATGAATTTAGAATCAATGTTAAAGCCACAACAACGGAAAAATTGGGTTTTATTGGAAGAAAAGAAGGTATGGCGGTGCTTAGTAGTGTAAATTTAAAATATTTTGATTGGACAAGATTATGAAAGTTTTAATTATTGAAAATGAAATTTATCTAGCACAAAGCATTAGCATTAAACTAAGTGATGCTGGATATAGCTGTGAAATTATCAACTCGTTTGATGAATACAATGGTGAAAAATACTATGATATTGTACTGCTTTCTACAAATACTAATAATTTTCTAAAAGCCGTAGGTCAGTTTAAACATAGTATTATTATTTTGCTTATTTCTTATATAAGTACAGATACAGTTTCAAATCCTTTGAAATTAGGTGCTAGTGATTATATTCAAAAACCCTTTATGATAGAAGAGCTGATTAGAAAAATAAAGCATTATCAGGATTTTAGAAAACTTTCAATCCTTAATAAAGCTTATCAAAGCTACATCAAATCAAGATTAGAAACAATCAAAATTCCAGAGTATAATTATAAAAAATTAAAACTTCCATTGATATTAAAATCCAACAAGCAAAGCAGTGCTGATGCTTTTGTTTTTAATTATGCAAATGAATGTGACATTACTCTTTCTTTTATTGATTTAACATCTACAAATTCAGTTGAAAAAGTTATGAAACTTCCCACAGAAAACAATCTCTTATTTTTGAGTAATTTTCAAGCATTAAAAGCAACAGAAAAGGAAAAACTCCTAGATTTTATACAAAACAAAAATGTTATTTTGCATACCAATTCAAATACAGATGATTTAAAAATAAACTGCATTAATTTAAATGATAATGAAAAAAATATCGATAGCAATGAAATTTTAACCATAGATGAGTATGTAAAATATGTTATTATAAATTACCAAAATATATTTCCTGATACTGATCTTTCAAAAAAATTAGGCATTTCACGTAAATCTTTATGGGAAAAAAGGAAGAAATATGAAATCAGCAAGAAAAAATAAAAACATTACCATAGATCAAAATGAATTTGGCATCTTGTCACTTATTAAAGAAGGTTTGCTAGGTACTTGCACTCATTTAATGAATGAAAAAGAAGTCAATGAAATCATTAAATCAGGAAAATTTAAAGGAGAAAGTTTTCCCTATCCCTTAAGCTTTGCACCAAAAAATGCTGAAGAAGCACTAAATGATATAAAATCTGGCGATAGAATCGATCTCATACTAGACGAAAAAGTAGTAGGACATATAGATTTTAAAAGCCGATTTAAAAATAATAAAAATTTTTCTGATATTTTCAGTCCTAACACTTGCTCTTTGGAAGATATGGGAACAACTTGTATAAGTGGAAAAATAGAAATTTACAATTCTCAAATTAAAAAAATAAAAGAAAATTTTCAACAAATCAAAAACAATCTTAATGCACAAAAAATTACCGCTATAGTTTCAAGTTTTGATCCTTTGCATCGTGCCCATGAAAGAATGTTTCGTTGGACTATTGATAAAGCAGATTTAGTTGTAATTTTTCTTGTAGAATCTTTTGATGCAAATGGGTTTGAATTCGAACTTAAAGAAGCTTATTTGAAAAAATTTATTCAAAACTATCTTCCACCGGATAGAATTTTCATTTTTCCATTAAAAAATATTAATATTTTTCACGCTCATTTAAATCCTGGCTTAGAAAGCATTATCGCAAAAAGTCTAGGTTGTACCAAACTAGTAGTAGGACAAAATCATACAGGACTTGGAATGTTTTATGATGATAATCAACCAAAAACCATACTTGATGATTTTTCCAAGGATTATGGCATAGAAGTGATTGTTTTGCCTGAATTTGTATTTTGCGATCAATGTCGCATGATTGTTAGCACAAGATCTTGCCCTCATGGTTGTCATCACCATTTGCACTATAATTCTCAGTCTTTAAAAGATTTACTAAGAGCGGGTATCATTCCTCCAGCAATTTTCATGCGCAAGGAAGTATCTAGCGTTATTTTAACTTCTCTTTTTCCAAATAGATTAAAAAATATGCAAAAAATTTATAATGAGCTTTTTCCAACTGATGGAATTTTAGAATACAAAAATGATGAAGAATTTTATCAAAAACTTTTAGAAATTCATCAAATGTCTTATATGGTGTAACAAAATGCAAAAATTATTTTTAACTTTTTTTTATTCAGGTTCTATAAAAAAGGCAAGTGGGACTTTTGGTACTATCGCTGCTTTAATACCTGCTTTTTTTATACTTAAATATCTTGGGATTAATACTTTGTTTTTACTAAGTATTTTAATTTTTGTTGCAAGTATTCGTGTTATAGATGATTATGAAAAAAAAACAGGAATTCACGATGACAAACACATAGTTATCGATGAAGTTGCTGGGGTTTTTCTTGCTTGTGCTATTGCAGCAAGTGTTGAAAATTCAATAGTTAATTTTATTTTGGCTTTTGTTTTATTTAGACTCTTTGACATTACAAAACCTTCTATTATTGGCAAAATAGATAAAAAAGTCAAAGGCGGACTAGGTGTAATGCTTGATGATATGCTAGCAGGGTTGTTTGCTGGACTTTTAAGTGCGGTAATTTATGGATTTTTACTTAAATTTAATTTAGTTTTTTGGGATATAAATTTAAAAGATTTATTTTGAAATTTTGCTTAAATTAATTAAATTTTAAATTTTATTCTTATATAATTTAGTCTTTAATTTCAAAAAAGGAAAATATAAATGGCAAACCATAAATCTGCTGAAAAAAGAGCAAGACAAACTATTAAAAAAACAGAAAGAAATAGATTCTATAGAACAAGACTTAAAAATATAACTAAAGCCGTAAGAGAAGCTGCAGCAAATGGAGATAAAAATGCTGCTAATGAAGCTTTAAAAGTAGCTAATAAAAGCATTCATGCTATGGTAAGTCGCGGTTTCATTAAAAAACAAACTGCTTCTCGCCGTGTAAGCCGCTTAGCCCTTTTAGTAAATAAAATCGCATAATTTTCTATATAGTTTTTAATGTTAGCTAGCAAACTAGATCCTTTTTTAAAACGCTTTGAAGAGTTAAATTCTCTTCTTAGCAGTTCTGATATACTCAACGATATCAGTAAAATGACTACACTCTCTAAAGAACAAAAAAATTTAGAACCTATCGTTTTAAAAGCTAAAGAGTATTTAAAAACTTTAGACAATATAGAAGAAAATAAAGCTTTGCTAAACGATCCAGAACTTGGGGAACTTGCAAAAGAAGAACTAAAAACTTTAGAAGAATTAAAACCAAAACTTGAAGAAGAGATTAAAATTTTACTTCTTCCTAAAGATCCCAATGATGAAAGAAATATTTTTCTTGAAATTCGTGCAGGTACAGGTGGCGATGAGGCATCTTTATTTGTAGGAGATCTTGTAAAAGCTTATGCAAGATATGCTGAAAATCGCGGCTATAAACTTGAGATTGTAAGCTCTAGCGAAGGAAGTGTAGGTGGATTTAAAGAAATCATCATGCTTGTTAAAGGAACAGGGGCTTATTCAAGACTTAAATATGAAGGTGGAACGCACCGTGTTCAAAGAGTTCCTCAAACAGAATCCCAAGGACGCGTGCATACTTCTGCTATCACCGTGGCAGTAATGCCAGAAGTTGATGATATAGAAATCGAAATCAATCCAAACGATCTTAAAGTTGATGTGATGCGTTCTTCTGGACATGGTGGACAAAGTGTAAATACTACTGATTCAGCTGTTCGTATCACTCATATCCCTACAGGTATAGTTGTAGTCAATCAAGATGGAAAAAGCCAACACAAAAATAAAGAAAGTGCGATGAAAGTCCTAAAAGCAAGGCTTTATGAAATGCAAGAGAGTGAAAGACTAGCAAAAGAAAGCGAAGCAAGAAAATCACAAGTAGGAAGCGGAGATAGAAGCGAACGCATTCGCACTTACAATTTTCCACAAAATCGTATCAGCGATCATAGAATAAATCTTACTTTATATCGCTTAGATGCCATTATGCAAGATGGGCTTTTTGATGAAATCATAGAACCTTTAATCACTCATCATCAAGCCCAAGCTTTACAAGAACAAAATTTATAAGATTTTATACAAATTAATGCTTATGTGGGAATTTATGTGGATTTCCACTAGCACCTACATGTGCAACATTTCCATTTTCTATATCATAAGCTTGACCAAAACCTTTTACAAAGCGTCCTTTTTTAAATTCAAGCTTTACTAGATGAAAATCAAACATCTTGCGTATAGTTTTAATGCCTCCTTCTCCTCCGGTTTGTTTTTCAAACTCATCATAAATTTGATCAAATCTTTCACCTCTCTCTAAAAAGCTTGCATTTACTCTATAGCGCAATCTTTTGCGAAGTATAACAGAAGCAGCTTTACTCTCATCCTCTAAAAACATTATTTCTATATTGTTTGGATTTACTTTGATGTTGTTAAAATGTTCACTTACTTCACTTATATAAATATAATTTCCCCATTGTGTGCTTACAAAAGGTGCATACGAGCAAACAACTTCTGCATTTGCATTTAAAGTTGCCAAAGCTACAGAATTAAAACTTAGCATAAATTCATTTAATTCTTTTTCTACGCCACTAAAATTTTGCTCGCTCTTTGCACTCATGCAAAGGGATATTATAGTATCTTTAATCGTGTTTTCATCGGCTTTTTTAGGAAATTCCACTCGTAAATTTTCTTTATCATTGTAAACAAGATCCAAGCCATTAAAATCAACACTTTTTAGAAAAACATCTTGCACTTGCTCAATACCACCAAATTTTTTACAAAGATCAACTAAATTTGATTTATGATGATCATTCATATGAGAAATAATGCTTTCAAAATTCATTTTTATCCTTTCTTGATTTTAAAATAAAATATTAAAAAAAATGGTATCAATTATCAAATTAAAAATAACTTAAAATATATAAATTATCTATTTTAACAAAAATTTATACTAAATTAAGTTAATAAAGGATAAATTTCGTTCTAAATTATTATGATATAAATTATCATTATTTATTTTATTTAAGGAGTAAAATTTGCACCCAAATAAAAAAGCTTTTAAATTATCTTTATTTGCATTATTGCTAATAACTAATTTAAATGCACAAGAATCAAATGAAGCTATCAATCTACAAAAAGTTGTTGTTAGTGCAACAGGTTTTGAGCAAGATGCAGACTCAAATTTACGCAATGTAATCAGCATAGAAGGCAAAGATCTGCAAAATAAAGGTTATGTTTCCTTAGAACAAGCCTTAGAAAGAATTTCGGGTATTAGCTTTGTAAATTTTGGACTTGGACGCAATATAGATATGCGTGGACAAGGAGATAAATCCAATATAGCTGTAAAAGTTATGATCGATGGGCGTGCTATTAATGTTCTTGATAATTCCCATGGTGTAACCCCGCTAGATAGTATTAATTTAGATAATGTAGAACGCATAGAAATCATACCTGGGGGTGGATCTGTGCTTTATGGAAGTGGTACTAGAGGGGGTGTGATTAATATCATTACAAAAAAACAAAAATCAGATGCTTTTGCTATAAATTTAAAAAGCAGTGCTTATGATCATGGTGGACTAGGTGGAAATTTAGGTATCAATGGCGCCAAACAAATAAATGAAAATTTAGCTTTTAGCTTTGATATACAAAGTTTTAACCTTGATGGATATCAAGAAGGTTATAATGAAAAAGGTTATTTTATCAACACAAAAACCTATATTGATATCAATGATAATAGCGATTTAACTTTGGGGTATGATTATTTTAAAAGCAAAAATACCAGCAGTGGCTATCTAACAAAAGCACAAGCTCAAAGCGATCCAACCCAAAAAGGCAATAGTGACAATATCACACAAATCAATCGCCCTGAAATTTCTTTGGATTATCATTACTATTTTGATGATATATGGGAATTTAACCTAGAAGCTTTTTGGCAAAATCAAAAGATCGATTATCTAAAAGATGAAATTTCTATGATGGGAACTACAGCTTATCAAAATGGAAGCGGTTTTGAAGACACACTTACAGGGATAAGTTTAAAAAACAAACTAAATTATGCAAATAATTCTTATTTTATTTTTGGTTATGAATTTACAAACCATGATGCAAAAAGAAAGAGTTTGGTGTATTATAGTGTTCCAGGTGTCATAAATTATCACAGGATGACAACTTTAATGGATATGACTAAACAAAGTCATTCTATTTTTGCTCTTAATTCTCATAATTTTAATGAATTTTTTACTTTATCCGGTGGAGCTAGATATGAATTTAGCACTTATGATACCGATAGATCTTATAGAAATGAAATGAGTATGAACATAGCCCGACCCCCATCAGACTCAACAACCCTTTTTGATACCAATAAAAACACCAATAATTTTGCTTTTGAAATCACCCCTAACTTTAAATACTCTGACACAGGCAATCTTTATCTTAAATACGAAAGAGGTTTTGTTTCTCCTGCACCTGCTCAATTTGTCAATCGCAACAAAACTGGTAATGGAATACCACCCTATTATTCGTCGAACCTAAAAGCTGAGATCTTTGATACCTTTGAACTAGGTATTGATGATTTTTGGTGGGATTTTTACGGCTTTAATCTAACTTTATTTTACACCCTAAGCAAAGATGAAATTTCTTATCTTGGAAACCCTCATTCTACTAGTGGATCTTGGTGGAAATATTATAATATAGATCAAACTCGCCGTTTAGGAGTAGAATTAAGTCTGAGTCAAAATTTTTTAGATGATGATTTAATCTTTAGAGAAAGTCTAACTTATCTTGATGCTAAAATTTCTAAAGGTGTTAATGACGGCATGAGAATTCCTTATGTTTCAAAAATCAAAGCCACAGCTGGGCTTGAATACGCTTGGAATAAAAATTTCTCAAATTTTATTGATCTAACCTATTTTTCTAGAGCAAAAGATGGTGGAACTATAGATGAAAATACAGGAAAAATGTCTAAAAATTCTTGGATAAGGGATTATTTTTTAACAGATATTGGCATGAAATATAATTATAAAAAATTACAAATTTTAGCAGGAATTCGCAATCTTTTCGATAAAAGATACTACACCTATCAAGACAGTATAAATGATCAATACCTAGTTGGGAATGGCAGAAACTACTATGTTGAATTTAAATACGCATTCTAAAATTTTAGTGATTATAGGGCTTTTGGTAGCTTATATAATCGCTTCTTTTACAGCACTTTGCTTAGGAGATGAGAATTTAAACCCAAAAGAACTTTTTTCATATATCTTTAGCCAAGATGAAATTTTAAGACAAATCATCATAGATGGACGCTTACCACGGATTATAATGGCGATTTTAATCGGTATGCTTCTAGCTAGTAGTGGGGCTATCACTCAAAATGTATTTTCAAATCCTATAGCCGATCCTTATATCATAGGTATAGCTTCTGCGGCAACCTTTGGAGCGGTTTTGGCGTATTTGTTAAAATTGAATGATTATTATTATGGAATTTTAGGTTTTGTTTGCTCTGCCTTTTTTGCCCTAGGAGTTTTTAAAATTTCTTCTAAAGCTTCTATAGCGACTTTACTCATTATCGGCATAGCAGCTTCATCTTTTTTAGGAGCTTTTACTTCTTTTTTCACTTATCTTATAGGCGAGGATTCTTTTAAAATAGTCGCTTGGCTTATGGGAAATATAGGCAATGCTTCTTGGTTTCGTGTGGGAATTTTAATCTTGCCTTTAATTTTTTGTTTGTTTTATTTTTACGCTCATAAAAACGAATTAAACATACTTTTAAGCGGAGATGATGAAGCTAGAAATCTAGGGGTAAATGCTCAAAAATTAAAGATAAATTTACTCATTGTCTCATCCTTGGCTGTATCTTTTGCGGTTGCTTTTAGCGGACTTATAGGCTTTGTTGGACTAATCATTCCTCATACTATAAGACTTTTGCTTAAAAATTATGATAATGCCTTAGTTATCCCTTTATGTACAGCATTTGGAGGATTATTTTTACTTATTTGTGATACTTTAGCAAGAACTCTTTTAGCCCCTGTACAAATTCCGATTGGAATTTTAACTGCATTTTTTGGAGCTCCTATTTTTTTATACTTGGCTTTAAGTGCTAGGAGATTTTTATAATGCTAAAAATACAAGATTTAAGCTTTGCTTATCACCAAAAAGATTTACTAAAAAACATTCATTTAGAACTTAAAAATCAGGCTTTTATAGGAATTTTAGGGCCAAATGGCTCAGGTAAAAGCACTCTTTTAAAACTTATACTTAAAAATTTAAGTCCAAATAAAGGAGAAATAAGTCTTTTTAACACAAATATCAAAGATTTTTCTCTTAAAGAATTTGCCAAAATTTGCGGATTTGTGCCTCAAAAATCAGAATTAAACACCCCTTTAAAAGTCATCGATGTGCTTTTAATGAGCAAATATGCGAATTTAAAACACGCTTTTAGTTCTTATTCTAAAGAAGATATTTTAGAAATTAAAGAATTTGCTAAGGATTTAAGACTTGAAAATTTTCTAGAAAGAAGCATACTTTCTTTAAGTGGGGGTGAATTTCAAAGAATGCTTTTAGCAAGAGCTTTACTTAAAAAGCCAAAAATTCTTTTTTTAGATGAACCCACTTCAGCCCTTGATTTAAACTATGCTATAGAGCTTTTAAGCCTTTGCGAAAAACTAGTTAAAGAAAAAAATATAGCCGTTGTTGCTATCTTGCATGATTTAAATTTAGCTTCTATGTTCTGCGATAAAATCCTTTTTTTAAAAGAAGGGGAGATAAAGTATTTTGGAACGAGTAAAGAGCTTTTTACTCAAGAAATTTTAAAAGAAATTTATGATTTAAACTGCGAGATTATTTATAAAAATTCTAAACCTTATATTTTAGCTTTAAAGGAGAAAAAATGAAAAAAATTTTAATTATTATGAGTTTATTTTTAATCACACTAAATGCAAAGGAACGCCTTGTAGTGCTTGATCCTGCAAGCATAGAAACCCTTTTTATGCTTAAGGCTGAAGATCAAATCGTAGGCATTGCCACTTTACAACACTCAAATATCTATCCTAAAGATCAAACCTCAAAACTTACAAGCGTAGGCACTTTTTCAAATCCTTCACTTGAAAAAATAGTAGCATTAAAACCAAGTTTGGTGATTTTAAGCTCTTATTCTTTAAATTTAGAAGAAGGACTTAAAAATTTTGGTATCAAAAGTATCAATTTAAAAGCCGAGCGTTTAGAAGATATAACAAAAAATATCACAACCTTAGGCCAAATCACCAAAAAAGAAAAAGAAGCAGAGTTTTTAAAACAAGAATTTACCCAAAATTTAAAAAAATTAAGCGATAAACCCCTAAATAAAAGTGCGATTTATCTTTATTCTAGCAACCCTTTAATGGCCTTTAATGATAATTCTTTAATAGCTGATATTTTAAGACTTATAGGGATTAAAAATTTAAGCCCGCAAAGTCAAATTTCAAGACCTGTTATATCAGCAGAATATATACTGAAACAAAATCCAGACATACTCATTCTTGGAATTAATGCTAAAAACAACCTTTTAGATACAAATGCTTTATTGAAAAATACCAAAGCAGTTAAAACAGGAAGTATTTATTTTAACAAAGATACACATATATTATTACGTCTTAGTCCTAAGATAATAGATAGAATTCAAGAATTTAAAACAAAGCTAGAAAATAACAATTTTTAATCACCCAATCTTGCTTTAAAAAATTCGCAAGTTTGACAAAGTTTTTCTATGCGTTTATCTTCTTCAAAAGCTTTTTTCATCATCTTTATACGCGGTGATTTAAAAAGCTTATCAAAGTTATTTTCAAAAACATTTCCTAAGTTAATATCTGCTTTAGCATCCAAACAGCAAGGCACCAAACTTCCATCACTTAAAATCCCAATTTGCTCTTTTAAAGCATGACATTTTCCTTTTTTATAAAGGGGTTCATCTTTTAAATTTGGCCATTTAAAAAGTTTATTTTGATGAAGCAAAATATGTCTTTGCAAGCGATTTTTACTTAAGTTTGTATCAATCTTAACTTCAAATTCTTTGGCTAAAAACTCATAAATTTTTAAATTTGACTTAGGTGCTTTAAAATTAGCATCTAAATTCCAAAGTCTTAGATTGATAAAAGAAAGGCTTTTTTGCTCTAAATGCTTTTTGCAAAGTTCTAAAATAGGCTTAAAATACTGTTCTAAAGAAATTTTGCTTTGACTTAAAAAAGACATTAAAGAAATATTGATTTGATGGATATTCTCATACCCTAACAATAAAGCTTGATTTTTAGAATTTAAATAAAAGCCACTTGTAGTGATTTCAAGCTTCATAGCTTCACTTTTTGCGATTTTTAGATAATTTTCCAAATTAGGTAAAAGCAAAGGATCACCCAAAAGATGAAAGGTAAAAAGCTCAGCCTTATTAGAAATTTCATGAGCTAAGTTTTGAAATTTTTCTTCACTCATTACCCCGCGAATTCCTTTTCGAGAAGGACAAAAATCGCATTTTAAACCACAAATATCGCTTAATTCTATATATATTTTTTTAAATTTCATTATATTTCCTAGAGTAAACATTTTACCAAAATTTATGAAATTTATTAAAATATGTAACATTTTTATCGATATTTTTATCTTTTTTATTTCTCTTCTTTATTTTTAAATATATTAAACAAAAATCACACTATACTTAAATAAAAATCTAAAATTAAGGAAGGGTTTATGCAAGAGCTTACTCGCACGAAAAAAATTCGCTCTATTATTGCTGCAAGTAGCGGAAATTTAGTAGAGTGGTTTGACTTTTATATCTACGCTTTTACAGCAACTTATTTTGCTCATACTTTTTCAACTTCAGATAATCCTGTTATCCAGCAAATCAATGCCTTTGGGGTTTTTGCAGCAGGGTTTTTTATGCGTCCTATAGGCTCTTGGCTTTTTGGCTCTTTAGCTGATAAAGTAGGTCGTAAAAAATCTATGGTTATATCAGTGGTTTTAATGGCTTTGGGCTCTTTTATGATAGCAGCCTTGCCAAGCAAAGATACAGTGGGAGATCTTGCTATTATCTTACTTTTAATAGCAAGACTCATTCAAGGTCTTAGTGTAGGCGGGGAGTATGGCATAGCAGCTACTTATCTTTCAGAACTTGCTACAGAAGGAAAACGCGGTTTTTACTCATCTTTTCAGTATGTAACCCTAATAGGTGGTCAACTTTTGGCCGTTGCAAGCATTAGTATAATGTTTTTATTTTTTAGCATTGATGATATGAAAGATTATGCTTGGAGAATACTTTTTGTAATAGGCGGAATTTTAGCACTAGGCTCGCTTTTTGTAAGAAAAATGATGAATGAAAGTGCTACAAAACTTCACCAGCATGAAGATCGTGGTACTTTAAAAGCATTATGCAAATCTTGGAAACCTTTTTTAATGGTACTTGGGGTTACTTCTGGAGGTTCTTTAGCTTTTTATACTATTACAACTTATACTAAAACTTTTATGGAAAATACGGGTATGGATAAAATGCTTGTTAATAATCTTTTCTTAGGTGCTTTATTTATACTAATGATCATTCAACCTCTTTTTGGATATATAGGAGATAAAATAGGTCACAAACGATCTTTAATTGTATTTTGTATTTTGGCATTGGTAGGAATTTATCCTATTTTTTCACTTATAGCCAATAACGCACAAAATAATCCTTCTTTGACATTTATGTTGGTGGTATTATTGTTTGTTATTTTAAGTTTTTATACTTCAGTTGCTGGGATTTTTAAAGCAAAACTTTTTCCTGAACATGTAAGAGCTTTAGGGACAGGTTTGGGTTATGCTATTTCAAATGCTGTTTTTGGAGGATCTGCTCCTTGGGTTGCTTTACAATTTAAAAATGCAGGTATAGAAAATGGCTTTTTTATCTATATAGCTATTTTTACAATCATCATGCTTATAGCTACTTTATATTTGCCTAAAAAATCACAGCTTAATTAATTTTAACGCATTTAAAGAAAGTGCCGAAAGTGCGGTACTTTCTAACTCTTTTAAGGTTTTAAATTCATAATTTTTATTTTCATTGTTTAAAATTTGATGATAAACCTTGATATTAAGTTTATACTTAGTATAGCCGTGCTTAAACTCCCCTACAAAACTCATATCTTTAGAAAGTTTATACTCTCCTTCTTTAAAAAAAGGAAAATTATACATACCTTTATAAAGCTTATCTTGGCTTTTCTGTATCGCAAATTTTTTATTAAATTCAAACAAAAAAAGATTTAAATTTAAACTCTCATAAAGTATTTTTTTAGCTCTTGGATAAAGCTCTGTATGAAATTTGCCTTGACAAAAATCATACAAAGGACAAATTCCACACTTTGCATTTTTACTCACGCAAACCAAAGCCCCTACATCAAGCAAAGCTTGGTTGTGATCAAAAGCATGATTTACATTTAAAAGCTCTTTAGCTCCT
>OAWR01000036.1_pt1 | contig 42230 bp, 22 predicted proteins | sample 1476931 | NCBI WGS metagenome assembly OAWR01 (sample SAMEA2580242, study PRJEB22360) | human gut metagenome | biome: human gut; feature: human-associated habitat; material: faeces | place: Denmark | collected 2008/2010 | reverse complement strand
GGGGGGGGGGGCTGCCGGCGCCGGGATTGAGGCGGCGATTCGCCGCGTTAGGTCACTTGTTGCCGTTGGTCATTACGCGTGGGCCGTTGGGGTCGCCGACGATGACCTTGTCGACCATGTTGAGGAACAGGCCGTGCTCGACGACGCCGACCGTGTTGATCAGGTCCTCGGCGAGATCCTGCGGGTGGTCGATGCGCTCAAGATGCAGGTCCACGACGAAGTTGTTCTCGTCGGTGCGCACTTCCTTGCCGTCGGCGTCGAGGCGCAGCACCGGCTTGTAGTTCTTGGCCTCGAACTGCTTGATGACGTGGCCGGCGCCGAACGGAATCACCTCGACCGGCAGCGGGAACTTGCCGATGGTGTCGACGACCTTGGACTCGTCCACGATCCACACGATTTTGTTGGAGTTCGTGGCCACGATCTTCTCCCACAGCAGTGCGGCGCCGCCGCCCTTGATGCCGTTGAAGTTCTTGTCCACCTCGTCGGCGCCGTCGATGGTGATGTCGATATGATCCACATCATCGATGTCCACGATCTTGATGCCGTAACCTTCGGCCTGCTCCTGCGTGCGACGGGAGGTCGTCACGCCGGTGAACTGCAGGCCCTCCTCCTTGACGCGGCGGCCGAGCTCATCGACCAGGAAACGCACGGTCGAACCGGTTCCGAGACCGGCGATCATGCCGTTCTCGATCAGCTTGGCGGCTTCGATGCCGGCCGCCTTCTTCAGTGCATCCTGCTGTGCCTTGTCCATCATGTACTCCTTGAAATGTCCGTGCATTCCCCTTGGAGGGAAACATGCTTCAAACTTTGGGATTGAAGTCCACCTCTATAGTATCCGGTTCGTGGAACGTCACCGCCGTTCGTCCGGGTTTTGGGAGGAGAACCGTCGCCATTCGGCTGCTATCCCTGCTTGTCCGTATAGAACGCGGCATTGTCGAGGGTGATGGTGCCGTCGCCGTTCACATATCCGTCCACGCGAACCAGTCCGTGGATGATGCGCGGCCGTCCGTCATATGTCGGGCTGGTGGATGGCGGGGGAGTAAAGCGCAGCGTGCCCGACGCGGTGAGGGCGGTCGGTGAGAGCCGCGGCGCCGCAGGTTCGGCCACAGAGCGTGTGGAGCTACCGGACTGTGTGTCCTCGGCCTGTGCCGAATTCGATGACAGTGCGACGGTCGCGTCCGATTCGGTCGTCATAGGAACAGTAGGAGTTGACATCGCAGTGGTGGATGATGTGTCCGACTGGGTCTCGCCGTAGTCGGGCACGCCTTCGGGTTCGGCAAGCAGCTCCGCCAACGATGGCTTGCGGATTCGCTTTGCGACGTTGTCGCCGTCCGATTCGTGCTCGGCTCCCGCTTCACCCGATTCCCCGCCTCGCCCGAGATGGTACTCCTGCGTGGAAATCTTGCCGTCCAGCAGCATCTGCGCATCCTCCGGCACGTCGGTTCCCTTGGCATACTCCGAAGCCAGCAGCGACTGCCATCCCTCCTTCGGCAGATATCCCTCCTGCACGCCGCTGCGGCAGTCGCCGGCATACGTGCGAGCCAGGTCGTCCACCTTCTCGTTGCCGGCGTTGCCCGCGTGCCCTTTGACCCACACGAACTTCACCGAGCCGGCGCGGCGCGACAGCTCGGCGTCGATCGCCCTGATGAGCGCCGCGTTCTTTACAGGCTTCTTCTGCGAGTTCTTCCAGCCGTTCTTCTTCCACCCGTGCACCCACTTGGTGGAACAGTTGATGGCATACTGCGAGTCGGTCTCGATGACCAGCGGCTCCGCGCCGGGATGTGCGCGCAGCGCCTCCAGCACTGCGCACAATTCGCCGATCTGATTCGTGCCGTTCGTGGCGCCGCCGGCATCGCAGTCGCCGCCGTGCTCATGGCCGCCGGAATGTGCCATGTTGAGTTCGTGGTCGGCCCAGGCCCAGCCCATTGGGCCGTTCGGATTGCCCAGGGCGCTTCCGTCTGTCGATACGGTGATGGTCATGACAACAACAGTAACGCACGCCGTGTCACGGCCATGAATCGCCGATGGGCTGCGACACGACCGAAAACGTCGCGATATTTTGTTAATTATATATACTGAATACTGACCAATGATGAACTCACACGAGTCCCCGTGTCACGATGATGCAAAGCAGCATGGTGACGAATAATTCAATGATGAGAGATTCAGCCGGCGCGTCCCCAGTGCCGGACAAGGAAAGGAACCCCAGTATGCGCAGTAAGGCATTAGGAGGCCTGCTTGCTGCGGCTCTGTCGTTGAGCCCGGCAGTGGCCATCGGCGTGCAGACGGCGTACGCGGCAGGCGGCGATACGGCGGCGACCGAATACACGCTGTACCCCAAGCCGCATTCGATCCGTTATGACAGCGGACAGTACATTCTTCGCGACATCAACGTCATCTATGACGATGACATCGATGAAGCCACCCAGGACCGACTGGACGAAGTGGCGGCGCTCAAGAACCTGAACGTCACCGAATCCGACGCCGCAGTCAGCGGCAAGACCAACGTCTATGTGGGCGTGAACGGTTCCGATGGCAAGGCCGAGACTGCCATCGAAAGCAAGTACAGCCCGGATTCCGCCATCTTCGACAAGACCGACTCATACTTCCTCAAGTCCGACAACGGCACGATCTCCGTGCTCGGCAAAGACACCGACGCCAGCTTCTACGGCCTGACCACCCTGTACCAGGTGCTCGGCCAGATCGATAGCCTGACGATCCGCAACTTCACCGTCACTGACTACGCCGATGTGGTCAGCCGCGGTTTCATCGAAGGCTACTACGGCAACCCGTGGAGCACTCAGGACCGCATCAACCTGATGAAGTGGGGCGGCTACTACAAGCTCAACTCGTACTTCTACGCCCCCAAGGACGATCCGAAGCACAACTCGCAGTGGCGTACGCTGTACACGCAGGACGAGCTCGACACCAAGATCAAGCCGCTCGCCGATGCCGGCAACGCCTCCAAGACGCGTTTCGTGTTCGCTCTGCACCCGTTCATGAACAACGCGATTCGGTTCAACTCCGAGGCGAACTATCAGGCCGATCTGAAGGTGCTGCAGGACAAGTTCGCGCAGACCATCGGGGTCGGCGTACGCCAGATCGCCATCCTGGCCGATGACGCGGCGAACGTGGGTGGTAACAATTACACCAAGCTGCTCACCGATATGGTCGCGTGGCTCAAGGAAATGAAGAAGACCTACCCGGACCTCAAGACCACGCTGCCGTTCGTCACGCAGGAATACATGGGCAACGGCATGAGCTACTTCGCCAACTTCCCCAAGGAAGTGCAGATCGTCATGACCGGCGGACGCGTCTGGGGCGAGGTCTCGCAGAACTTCACCGACACGTTCACCTCGAACGTCGGCCGCGGCCCCTACATGTGGATCAACTGGCCGTGCTCCGACAACTCGAAGAGCCACCTGATCATGGGCGGCTACGACACGTTCCTGCATCCGGGCGTCGACCCGTCGAAGATCCAGGGCATCGTGCTCAACCCGATGCAGCAGTCCGAGCCGAGCAAGGTCGGCATCTTCGGCAACGCCACCTACTCGTGGAACATCTGGCGGAGCAAGAGCGAGGCCGACCAGGCATGGCAGGATTCGTTCTCGTTCGTCGACCACAACTCCGCTGTGCCGACCGCCGCGTCGAACGCGCTGCGTGAGCTGTCCAAGCACACCATCAACCAGAACATGGATTCGCGCGTCACCGCGCTGCAGGAGTCCGTGGACCTGGCTCCCGCACTGACCGCCGCCAAGGCGAAGCTGGCTGACGGCACCATCACCGCCCACGACCTGACCGACATCAAGGCCGCGTTCGTCACGCTGCAGAAGGCAGCCAAGACCTACCGCGCCAAGGGCGATGCGAAGATGCTCGGCGACATCGGCAAGGACTACACCGGGCAGGACGCCAACGAGCAGATCGCCCCGTGGATCGACTGCTGGGATGACACCACCAAGGCCGCGCTCGCCTACATCGCGGGTATCGAGGCCGCGCTGAACGGCGACACGTCCTCGACGCTCAAGGAGTACTCCGACGCGCAGTCCGCGTTCGCCGCGTCCAAGAAGCACGGCTTCTACTACGTGAACCACACCGAGTACGCCGAAGTCGGCGTGCAGCACATCGTGCCGTTCATCAAGGCGATGGACTCCTACCTGTCCAACAAGGTGCAGCAGGAGGCCGACCCGAACGTCGTGACCAAGACGTACATCAGCGACGTGTTCACCACGCCGACCTCCGGCTCGATCGAAGACATCTTCGACGGCAAAGACAGCACGGTCACGGTGTTCCAGAACCCGAACTACCTGCACAAGGGCAACTACGTCGGCGTGAAGTTCAGCAAGGCCAGCACGCTCAAGAACATCCGCTTCGCGTTCAACGGCGGCAAGAACCACTTCTACCACTCCAAGCTGCAGACCACCACGGACGGCGAGAACTGGACCGACGTGCCGGATGCGACGTTCGAGCGCCCGAAGGACTCCGAGGAGCCGATCAAAGTCACCGGTCTGAACATCACCGGCATCACCGGCGTGCGACTGATCGCCACCGCCGACAACGGCGATGACCTGTGGCTCGGCATCAAGGGCATCGACGTCAACAAGGTCGAGAAGGAGACTCTCGCTCCGTACACGGCGACCGGCGTGCAGCTGGAGAACCTCAACGCCACCTACAGCAGCACCAAGGAGCAGATGATCGACGGCAACCCGTCCACGATCACCTACCTCAAGGACCCGAACGGCGACAAGATCGCGGCCGGCGCGGCCGTGATCGTCGATCTGGGCTCCAGCAAGCCGATCGGCGAGGTCACGATTACCGGTCATGCCTCCAGCCCCGACGACCGTCCGAGCCAGGGCGTCGTCGAGGTCAGCGATGACAAGGCCACCTGGACCAAGCTCGGCGACCTGAGCGACGACGTCACCTCCACGGTGAGCGGCAACGTGACCGGACGCTACGTACGCATCCGCAACACCGCCGCCAAGAACGTGTGGTGGCGCGTGGCCGAGATCACCGTGACCCCGCCCGAGACCGCCGATCCGCTCAAGTCGGTGTACACGAACAAGACGCAGCACGGGTACACCGCCACGCTGGGCGCCAATACGGCGGAGCTGTTCGACAAATCGCACACGATGCTTGACGGCGGCCAGTACGCCGGACTCGATCTGCTGGCGATCCGTGATCTGACCGACGTCGAACTGAACACCGGCAACGCGAACCCCAGCCTGCAGATCTCCGACAACGGACTCGTCTGGACCACTGTCGAGCCGGGCAACCTCACGGGCAAGACCGCCCGCTACGTGCGCGTGATCAATGGCACCGACGGAGCGGCCTTCTCGGTCAACAAGCTCAAGGTCGGCTTTTCCACGGTCGGCAAGTTCGGCAAGCTGGTCTCGTCCGACATCCAGAAGCGCACCGATTGGGGAACCGACACCCGCGAAAGCGGCAACGCGTTCGACGGCGATATGACCACGGTCATCAAGTTCGCCGGCCAGCCGCGACAGGGCAACACCGCGGTGTTCGACCTCGGTCAGCCGATCGACATCACCTCGCTGCGCATCTACACGCAGGACACGCAGTACGACTACATCCGCGACACCAAGGTGCAGATGTCCGTCGATGGCAAGACCTGGGTTGACGCGTTCGAGATTGGCGACGGCGTGTCCGACACCGACACCACGACCGCGTTCGGCGACATAAGCGACACGAACAAGAAGACCGATTCCAACTACCCGAACGTCTTCTACTACGGCAAGGACGACATCGCCAACGGCACCGGCATGCGCTACCTGCGTCTGCTGACCACCGCCGACTACCCGCAGCGTGCACTCGCGTTCAACGAGTTCATGGTGAATCAGGGCGCCTACGTCTCCACCGAGGCGAACGCGGCGTTCTCCGCCACCAAGGTCGAGGAGCGCGGCCACGCGCCGAGCAACATGATCGACGGCGACCTGACCACCACGTACAAGCCGAGTGCGGCCAATGGCTCCCTCACCTACAAGATCGATGACCCGAGCGACATCAAGTCGTTCCGCATCGTGCAGTCGGGTGCCGCCAGCGGTGCGACCGTCACCGGTACGGTGTACGACGCGGCGACCGGAACCACTGCCGGTGTGACGGCTCGTGCAGCCGCCCGCTCCGCCTCCGAGGTGACGTTCGGAACGCTGGAACAGGCGATCAACGAGTTCAAGGTGCCGGACGGCAAGCAGCTGCTCAGCGTCAAGATCGCGTGGGGTAACGCCATCCCCGAGATCTCCGAGTTCATCACGCTCGACTCGGCCGACACCGACGCCGACATCACCACGGCCAAGGCGGCGCTCAAGGAGAAGATCGACGCGACCGTCGACACTTCCGCCTGGACCGCGAACGCCAAGACCGCGTATGACGAGGCCAAGGCCACCGCCCAGGCTGTGTACGGCAGCCCGCTGGTCGGCAAGGCTTCGATCGACGCCGCAGCCAGCGCCGTGCAAAGCGCCATCGACGCCGCGCAGACCAAGGCCGACGCCGCCGCGGTCGCCGCGCTGCGCAAGCTCGTGGACGCAGCCGTCACCAACGACGGCCACTTCTACACGACAGTGACGTTCACCGCGTACACCGACGCGCTCGACGAGGTCAAGGAAGCGCTGAAGGACACGAACAACCTGTCCACAGCAGACGCCGCAAGCCTCAAGAAGGCCGTCGATGACGCTCTCGCCGCGCTGAAGGACTCCACCTACCAGCGTGAGCTCGCGACGATCGCCGTCGACAGCTTCGCCACGATCGACGAGGCCGACTACACCACGAACTCCTACGCGGCTTTCAAGGCCGCTAAGGAGGCGCTCGACACCCTGATCGCCGCCGACGGCACCAAGCCGGCCACGTTCAAGACCAAGACCGCCGAGTACACCACTGCCAAGACCGCGCTGGTGAACGTCGCCGCCCTCAAGGCCCAGATCGCGCACGAGAGCAACTACGTGGAGGCGAACTACACCGCCGACTCGTGGAAGGCGTACTCCGACGCGCTCAAGGCCGCAAAGGCGGAGCTGGTCAACGGCACCACCGATTCGGTGGCCGCCGCGCTGACCGCGCTGACCACTGCCGAGAACGCGCTGGTGCGCACCACGACGCCGCCCGACACCACCGTGCTCGACGAGACCATCGCCGACATGGAAAAGGTTAACGGCAGCGAGTACACCACCGACAGCTACAAGGTCCTGACCGACGCCATCGCCAAGGCGAAGAGCGACAAGGCCAAGGGGGATGCCGGCCTCAACCAGCAGAACATCGACGCCATGAAGGCGGCGAAGGAGGCCCTGGTCTCCACCGTCGAACTCAAGGCGAAGGTCGCCGAAGCCGGCAAGGTTGACTCGTCCAAGTACACCACGGCCAGCTACGAGGCGCTCTCCAAGCTGCTCGCCGCGAAGGACGACACCACCTCCGACCCGGTCGTCAAGGGTCTCGACACGCTGTACAAGTCCGGCACCGTCAAGGAGCTCGCCGAGCGCGTCGCCGCCATCGACGCCGCGGTCGCCAAGCTGGATGCCCGCGCCACCGGTGTCAAGGACTACGTGGACGGCATCAAGCTCAAGGACAACGACAAGGGCTACTACACCGACGCCAGCTACAAGGCCTACTCCGACGCCTACAAGGCGCTGAAGAAGCTGGCCGCCGCCGGTGAAGGCGAAGTCGGGATTGCCGAGTTCACCGAAGCCAAGGAGGCGTTCGAAGCCGCCGAGGCCAAGCTTGCCTACAAGTCCGCGGACTACGGCAAGATCGATGACCTGCTCGCCAAGGTCCCCTCGGACCTGAGCGGCTACACCGCCGACTCGGTGGCGAAGTTCGAGGCGGCCAAGAAGGCCGTGAAGCGCGGACTGACCATCGACCAGCAGAGCAAGGTCGACGCGATGGCCGACGCGCTCGAAGCCGCCATCAAGGGCCTGACTCTCAAGTCGCAGGCACCCGGTGACAACAAGGGCGACGGAACCCAGAGCGGCACTCATAAGGGTGACGACATCTCCAAGACCGGCGCCGACGTGCAGGTGTTCGCGATCATCATCGCGCTCGCCACGTGCGCTGGCCTGGGCGCCGTGGCCTACGCCCGTCGCCACCGCGAGGCGTGACGGCAGGCTGACTAGCCGATAACCCAAGGGGCTCCCCTCCAATCCAAGGAGGGGAGCCCCGATTTGTTGAACGCTGTGTAAATGTATCGCGGCCACGCGCGATTCGCGACCGTTACGCGAACAGGTCGTTCAGCGCTTCGGCCATGGTCGGATGCGTGAACATCATGTCGCGCAGCGTACTGGCCGGCGCGCCCATATCCATCGCCAGCTTGACGATGTTGATCACCTCGTGCGATTCGGCGGCGAGCAGCATCGCGCCGAGAATGCGGTCGGTGCCGTTCTCGACGAGCGCCTTCATCATGCCCTCCGGTCGACGCATCACCTGGGCCTTGGGCACCGTGGCCACCGGCAGTCGCTTGACCACGTAATCCAGTCCCGCCGCCTTCGCCTCGCGCTCATTCAGGCCCACACGCGAATACGGCGTGTGCAGGAACGTGCTTGACGGCACGTTGCGACGGTCGCTCAGCGTGTACGGGCGCGCGGAACCGTTCAGCTGAGACCATACTACGCGGTAGTCGTCCAGCGAGATGTACGTGTGCTGCGGGCCGCCGTTCACGTCGCCCAAAGCCCAGATGCCGTCGGCGGTGGTACGCAGCAGGTCGTCGACCTTCACGGCGCCGCGTTCGGTGAGTTCCACGCCCGCCGCCTCGAGATTCAGGCCCTCGACGTTCGGCGTGCGTCCGGTGGCCACCAACACCGCGTCGGTGGACAGGCACAGACGCGCTTCGGAGCCGACGTCCGACGTGCCCCTCATCGAGACGGACAGCCTGATGCCGTCATCCGCCGATGTGATCGCCTTGGTGTCCGCGCCGAACAGGAACCTGACCCCCTGCGATTCCAGCTGTGCACGGATCGCGGCCGCCACATCCTCGTCCTCGCGTGGCAGGAACTCGTCGCTGTGCTGCAGCACGGTGACCGCCGTGCCGAAATCGGCGAACATCGAAGCGAACTCAAGTCCGATGAATCCGGCGCCGATGATCACCAGCCGTTGCGGAAGCTCGTCGACGTCCATCAGACCGGTGCTGGTGTATACGCCCGGCGTGGTGCGAATGCCGGGAATGTCCGGAATGTGCGGCGTGGCACCGGTGTTGATGAACATCATGTCCGCGGCCACGGCGACCGGTCCGTCGGCGGTGGTGATTTCCGCACTGTGGGCGCCGGTGAAGCGCGCGCGGCCGGTGATCACGGTGATGTTGTCCTGGTCGGCCAGCTTATGGTAGTTCCTGTCGCGCAACATCGCGGTGACGCGCCGCTTCTCCCTGATGGCGGCTTCGAATGCCGCTTCGCGGGTTTCGGCGGTACGGTTCGCGCCCTCTCGCCGCGCCCGATCGGCGGAGAGGATCAGTGATTTGGACGGCAGGCATCCGATATTGATGCAGGTGCCGCCGTACATGTCGGCGCTCGCTTCGGCCACGACGACCGTTCGGCCCGTTGAAGCGAGCTTTGCGGCCAATGTCTTGCCTCCCTTGCCGAATCCGATGATGAGGGCGTCCGCGGAAATCGCGGATGGAACGTCGGTGCTGCTGGTGCTGGTCATGGTGATGTCCTTACTTATGCGGATGGTGGTGCGCCCAAACCGAGGTGTATCCGTCTTTCGTCCCCTTCCTTGGCGACGATGGGACCGGTCGACGCGAGTGGGCGCACCACTGTACGCACGCGCGCCGAAGTCGGAGCCGTAGTCCTGTCCTATGCGGCTACGATACCGTCATCATATCAGATGCGGTGGGTGGAGCGAAGCGTGAATCGGACTTATCCACATGGTTATCCACATCCGAGGTGGGTTCGGTCACGGCGTTCATCCAGACGGCCCATGGGTGTAATGCGAAGGCCCTTCGCGGAAGCTGATCCGCAAAGGGCCTCGGGGTCGGTCGTTTGGTGGCTAACGGGCCGCCAGCCCGGCCATGCGTTGCATGGATCTCATTCGCCCAATGCCTTGTCGACGACGAGCTTGGCCTCGTCGAGCACCTTGTCCAGGGCCTCGGGGGAGACGAAGGATTCGGCGTACACCTTGTAGATGTTCTCGGTGCCGGAAGGACGCGCCGCGAACCAGTTATCCTTGGTGGTGACCTTCAGGCCGCCGATCTTGGCGTGGTTGCCCGGCGCCTCGGTCAGCTTGGCGGTGATGTCCTCGCCGGCCAGCTGCGTGGCGGTCACGTCATCGCCGGTGAGCTTGGCGAACTTGGCCTTCTGTTCCAGCGTGGTCGGGGTGTCGACGCGCTTGTACCAGCTCTCGCCGAAGCGGGCCACCTGATCCTGATGCAGCTGCGCGGGGTTCTTGCCGGTCTTGGCGGTGATCTCGGCGGCCAGCAGGTCGGGGATCAGACCATCCTTGTCGGTGGTCCACACGCGGCCGTCGCGGCGCAGGAAGCTCATGCCGGAGCTCTCCTCGCCGCCGAACGCGACCTCGCCGCTGAACAGCGGATCCACGAACCACTTGAAGCCGACCGGAACCTCGACGAGCTTCGCGTTGATGGACGAGGCCACGCGGTCGATCAGGGAGGAGGAGACCAGGGTCTTGCCGATGCCGGTGCCTTCCGGCCAGCCCGGACGGTTGCCGCCGAACAGGTACTCGACGCACACGGCGATGTAATGGTTCGGGTTCATCACGCCCCAGTTCGGGCAGACGATGCCGTGGCGGTCGGCGTCCGGGTCGGTGCCGCCCACCAGGTCGTACTTGTCCCAGGCACCGGCGTTGAGCTGGTCCACGAGGCCCTTCATCGCGTACGGGGAGCTCGGATCCATGCGGATCTTGCCGTCGTGGTCGATGGTCATGAAGCGCCAGGTCGGGTCGACCTCAGGACGCACCACGCCGATGTTCAGGCCGTACTTCTCGTTGATGAGCGGCCAGTAGTTCACGGAAGCGCCGCCGAGCGGATCGATGCCCAGACGCACGCCGGAGTTGCGGATCACGTCGAAGTCGATGACGTTCTCCAGGTCGTCCACGTAGTGCTCGCGGAAGTCGAAGCCCTCGACGTACTCGGACTTGATGGCCTCCTCGTAGGGCACTCGCTTGATGGACTTGAAGTCGCCGAGCAGTTCGTTGGCGCGGGCGGCGATGGCGTTGGTGGTCTCGGCCGGTGCCGGGCCGCCGGTGACCGGATCGTACTTGAAGCCGCCATCGGTGGGCGGGTTGTGGCTCGGGGTGACTACGATGCCGTCGGCCAGGCCCTCGCCTTCGAAGCGCTGGGTGCCGTCGGCCGCGCGGTTGTGCGTCAGGATCGCCTGGGAGACGACTGGCGTGGGGACGAAATCGCCGCGGGAGTCGACGCGCACGTGCACGCCGTTGGCGACGAGCACCTCTATGGCGGTCTTCTCGGCCGGACCGGACAGGGCGTGGGTGTCGCGTCCGAGGTACAGCGGGCCGGTGACGCCGGCCTTCTTGCGGTACTCGGCGATGGCCTGTGTGATGGCGACGATGTGGGCCTCGTTGAACGAGGTCTTCAGTGACGAGCCACGGTGGCCGGACGTGCCGAAGATGACACGCTGCTCCGGAACCGCCGGGTCGGGGACGAGGTCATAGTACTTGCCGATGACTTCGTCGACATTGATCAGATCAGCTGGGGTGGCGGGCTTGCCCGCATTGTTTGCTACCATGCTTCTATTTTGCCACGACCGGTGTCATTTGGGTTACGTTTTTGTGAGAAATTGTGATTTTTTGTTCGAGAATGTTGGTGATGTTGCCGGGCGTGCTGCCTGCGCATGCCATGTGCGCCCAGCTCTATCCGCTCTGTCATTAGGTACACCGGTACATTACGGGTTCAAATAGCCGTTATCTGGTATTCCCCGTGCGAAATGGTCGTTTCAAAGCCCAAAAACGACCATTTCGCACATGCAATTGTGAATAACGGCTATTTGAACCCGTAATGTACCGGTGTACCAGATAAGAGGATGACGGCGGGGAGGGGGAAGGCGGAAAGAATGCAGCGAAAAGAGACACGGAGGAAAGGGACATGGCGGAAAAGGGGCACGGCGAAAAGGATGCGAGGAAGCACGATTGACCCTAGAGGATTGATTAGTGGAGTGACAGAGTACGACGGATAGCCCCGGAGGACAGGATGGCGAAGGGCGGAACATAGGGGATGGAGACGCGGGAGGAAGGGACGAGTGGAAATGGCACGGCAGAGGCGGTCTGTGTTGGCCATCGACGCCGATATGCCAACGGCATGGGGAATCAAAGGCGCTTGGAACCGGCGAGAGGTTGATGGATTGGCCTTTGCCGCGAAGAGGGCGGCAATCACGATGGCACCGGTCGTGGAACCGGTCTTCGCGAGCGTCTTCACCGCATCGGCGGAAGGCGCGACCTGAACCTGCGGCTTGAAGATCGTGACCTTCGGCTTGCTGGGCTTGGTCGGCTTGGTACCGGGCTTAACTAACGGGCTCAGCCGGCTGCGTCGGCTCGCTAGGCTTCGTCGGCGCCTTGTACACGTTGGCGAACGTGGCCGCGTCAACGGTCTCGCCATCCTTCGCATACGAGACGGCGGCGGTCAGCGTGTTGTCGGCCGTCGCGGTCACGGTGATGGTCGCCGCGTACTCGGTGCTGTCATACGTGACGCCATCGGCGTTGCCGGCGACCTGCACGAGCGTGTACTCGTACGTGCCGGCAGCGTCGAACGGCAGCTGGTCGAAAGTGACAGTGCCATCGGCTGCGTTCGTGGTAGTGCCCGGCATCCACCACGTACGCAGCCGCAAGGAGAACGTCTCCGATTTGCGCGACACCGTCGGCGCGACCGCATACGGCCACGTCGGCGACAACAACGATGCCGGTATGCTCGACCACCTGTCCACGAGCAAGTACAAGAACCCGGCCGAGCTGTCCACGTGGGGCGCAGACGCCACCGGCCCAGACCTGACCACCAAGGGTGTGGGTAATTTCACGCAGGATGACGGCATCCCGTTGCAGGTCTGGGACGCGTCTGCGTCACCATCGGCATGCCCGCCTGCAAGTCCGGTTCGACCAGCGGTTGGACATGCGGCGTCGTCACCGCCGACAAGGTCACCGAAAGCGTGAACGACAACGGCGAGCTGCTCGACGTGTACGGCTTCCACTTCAGCGCCTTCCTGCTGAGCGGCGACTCGGGCGGTGCCATCGTGTCCGGCCACTACTCGATCGGCGTGGATTCGTACGGCAACATGAGCTCCTGCGATGACGCGGCCGATGACGATGCGGTCGCCGGTGGCTTCGCCATCGTTGACGGTAAGTACAACGCCGAGGCGATGTTCAAGCACGGCTTCAACCTGTCCATCAACGTCGGACAGCCGAAGTTCGCCAAGCTCGCCGCCGGCCAGATATCCGGTATGGTCGATGCCGCCGCCGGCGCGAAGATCACGGTGACGGTGGATGGCAAGAGCTACGTCGCGATCGTCGGGAACGCCGGTGCCTGGACGGTTCGTCTGCCGAAGGCGCTTGCGCCCGGCTCGCACAAGGTGACGGCCGTGGCCTCGCTGCAGGCCAAGGGCTCCGATTTCACCACGACCGGTGCCGCCGCTTCCCGGAAGTTCACGCTGTAGCGGTAGCGGGTCTTCGCGGATGGGCGACGTGATGCGTCCGTAAGGCGGCGTGCGTGCGGGCTGAGCCGCGAGCGCGCCGCCCGCCCCGTCAATTGCGGGTGATGTCTCGCACGGCGAGATCCGAAAATGGTCCCACACCATACGGCCGGTCGGTGCTCTATGTTCCGACCGGCCGTCACGCTGCGCGGGTTTTGCGTCACTGTGCGCGGGGTGCGTCACGCTGCGCGACCCCTCGCACAGTGACGATATCCCCAAAGCCCAGTGATTGCAAGGGTTTCGTCATAGCGTCACTCGGTGCGGGGGCGCACAGCGTGACGCGACCCGCGCACAGTGACGGGTGCCCGCGAAACATGCGTCGCGTGAGCCGGCGATGATGCTTATATAGATGTTCATGTAACGGAGGAATACAGGAATGCGACCGGATATGGTCGGCGGAACGAGCGAAACGGGGCGATGTGCATGACTCGGACAATGCACGGTTCGGACAAGAGCGGCACGAAGGCGCCGAAGTCGCCGCACGATGACGGGCGGGAAACCGAAACCCCTGACGGAGGGCGAATCCGGGGAAAGTCCGGCCGGCCCGCAGCCCGCGCCCCGGTACGAGGATCTGCCGGAAGTGTTCGAGGTGCGGACCCGACAGGTGCTGCGCGTCATCTCGCACCCGTTGCGGTATGCGGCCTTGGAGGAGCTTTCGGAGAAACGCGAACCCCGCACCGCCGCGCAGATTGCGGAGGTATTCGGCGTAAGCACCAGCGCCATGAGCTATCATCTGCGCGAGCTGGGCAAAGTCGGCATCATCCATCGCGTCGAGGGTGTGCGTGACGGGCGCGAAAGTCCGTGGATGCTGAGCGCGAAACGCTATCGAATCGTGGTGAGCGAGGAGCCGGATCCCGACGCGCGGATGAAGATGATGAGCGGTTTCCTCGCCGCCCTGCGCAGGCGGGTCGAGGGCATGCTGGTGCGCGTCGTGACCGGGCAACACAAGGTGCCGCGTGAGGTGAGCCCGTACACGATACCATCCACCGGCAATCTGGTGCTCACCCGCGAGGAGAGCATCGCCGAGCAGCATGAGATCCGCGAGGTGTGGAACAAGTGCAGGGCGCTCAGTCACGGCCGCAAGCCCAGCTGTTATGAGATCAACGCCGTATACGTGTGGTCCTGCCTGCCCGACGACGCCCACGGTGACGCGCAGGAGCGTCCCTGACTGACGCCGTGCCGCGCGGTCTTGCCCATCTACCCCTCCATAGTCCCATCCGGCGCGTCGCAGATGGGACTTTCGCGGGATGGGGGATGAAAGGCGGGCCGCATCGGCCACCCGCTCATCGCCTGAATGGTTGCGATTCCATCTTTGTGATTTATCGGCGTGTCGCAGTTCATCTGAAGTTAACATATCAATCGACTCAATGCAGGGTTGCAAGTCGACAAGACGCAAGACCTGAGATACGGATAGGACTATCCATATCTCAGGTCTTTTTTTGTTTTGCGGCCCGGCACCGGAGACGGATCAATGGAAGATTCACGGAAAGGGATGTGAGATGGCAGCATCAACTGCATCGCAGATCATCGAAGCGATCGGTGGCGCGGGCAACGTCAAGAGCCTGACGCACTGCGCGACTCGCCTGCGCTTCGAACTCGTCGACGCGGGCAAAGTAGACCAGCACCGGCTGGAGACCATGAAGGGAGTGCTGGGGGCGGTGCCGCAGTCCGGCGACCGTTACCAGGTCGTCATCGGCGGCGCGGTCGCCACGATGTACGAGAACATCATGCACCTGCCCGAGATGGTGGGCGTCGGCGCTGGCAAGGGCGCGGTCGCCGGCGACAAGGCGCAGTCCGATGCCGACGTCAAAGCCGCCGAACGCGCCAAGGTGCGCGGCAAAGTCGCGTGGATGGACTCGTTCTTCGAGTACCTGTCCGACTCGTTCCGCCCGATCCTGGGCGTGCTGCTCGGCGCGTCGATCATCATCGCCCTGGTCAACCTGTGCATCTCCATCGGTATCGTGCCGAGCGAGGAAGCCAACACCAGCCTGGTGTTCATCAAGGCCATCTGGAAGGGCGTGTTCTACTTCCTGCCGATCATGATTGCCTACAACGCCTCGAAGAAGCTCAGGGTCGACCCGTGGCTCGGTGGCTCCATCATGGCCGCTCTGATGACCCCGCAGTTCGCCGACCTGATGGACTCCGAAAAGTGGAAGGACGTAACCACCTGCGTCAAGAGCGCCACGCTGGGCACCACCTCTTGCTCGACCAAGGTGTTCGGCATTCCGATGCTGCTCAACGACTACAGCGGCAACGTGTTCGTGCCGCTGCTGATGGCTGCCGTGCTCGCGCTCGTCTACCACGGGCTCAAGAAGATTGTCCCCGACAGCGTGCAGATCGTGTTCGTGCCGTTCTTCTCGATGATCATCGTCGGCGCCCTCACCGCCTTCCTCATTGGCCCGCTCGGCATCCTCGCCGGCAACTGGCTCGGCGTCGGCTTGGCCTGGCTCAACGGCCACGCCCCGTTCATCTTCGCGATCCTGATCCCGATGCTCTACCCGTTCCTCGTGCCGCTCGGCCTGCACTGGCCGCTCAACGCCCTGATGCTTATGAACATCCAGTCCCTTGGCTACGACTTCATCCAGGGCCCGATGGGCGTGTGGAACTTCGCCTGCTTCGGCGCGACCGCCGGCGTGCTGTTCATCTCCATCCGCGACAAGAACAAGGACATGCGTCAGACCTCGCTCGGAGCCCTCGCCGCCGGCCTGCTCGGTGGCGTGTCCGAGCCGAGCCTGTACGGCATCCACCTGCGCTACAAGCTGATCTACAAGCGCATGCTGGTCGGCTGCTTCGCCGGTGGCGTCGTCATCGCGGTGCTCGGCTGGCTGTTCCCGTCCGTCACTGCAGCCGGCGAATCGGTGCGCGGCGTGACCACCAACGCGTTCGCGTTCACCTCCCTGCTCACCATCCCGGTGTTCAGCCAGATGTGGGTGTACGCCGTCTCCATCGCCGTGTCGTTCATCGTCTCGATGGTGCTGATCATCATGCTCGATTACCGTACTCCCGAGCAGAAGGCCGAGATGAACGCCGCCAGCGAGTCTGACGGGACCGCCGTCGAGACGGCGCCGGCGGACGCTGCACCGGTGGCGACCGCCACCGCGACCGCTACTGCCACCGCCGTTCGCACCACCACGGTCGGCGCCCCCGTCGCAGGCCATGTCGTGTCGCTCGACGACGCCGGCGACCCGGTGTTCGCCTCCCGCGCGCTCGGCGAGGGTGTGGGCATCCAGCCCACTGATTCCACCGTGGTCGCGCCGGTCTCCGGCGTGCTGCAGACCGTGGCCGAGACCGGTCACGCCTTCGGCCTGAAGACCGACGACGGCATCGAAGTGCTGGTGCACGTCGGCATCGACACGGTGAAGATGAACGGCGAGGGCTTCCACGTTGCCGTCAGCGCCAACCAGCGCGTGAACGCGGGCGACACGCTGGTGACCGTCGACTTTGATAAGGTCAAGGAGGCGGGATACAGCACCACGACACTGATGACGGTGCTGAACACCGCGGCGCTTGCCGGCGTCACCCCGAAGACGGGCGTGGACGTGCAGGCGGGCCAGGAAGTGCTGGACATCCAGCGCTGACCGCATCAAGAGCCAATCGGTGCAACGGCCGAGCGGCCGGAAGGAATGCCGTGAAAATTCTTCGCGTGTTCAACAACAACGTCGTACTCGCCAAGGACGGTGCCCGCGAGGTCATCGTCACCGGGCGCGGCCTGGGATTCCAGGCCAAACCCGGCCAGCGCGTCGACGACGCGAAAATCGTGCGCGTGTTCGTTCCGGCCGACGGCCGAGACCCGGACCATATCGCGGAACTGCTGTCCGAGATACCTCCGGAGATCATTCGACTGGTGACGGACGCCATGACGGCGACCGGGCTCGCGGAACAGGCCGAATCGCAGCCCACGCTTGTCATGGCGCTCGCCGACCACATCACCGGTGCGGTGCAGAGGGCGCAGCGCCACGTCAACATCGCATATCCGCTGCAGGCGGAAGTCCAGTCGCTGTACGCGTCCGAGTACGCGCAGGCCTCGCGGCTGGTCAATGAACTCAACCGTCACCTGAACGGTGTCCTGCCCGGCAGCGAGACTGTGGCATTGGCGTTGCATCTGGTCAACGCCGGCTTCGCGAACGGCGACCTGTCCGACACATACAAGATGACCGGCATCATCCAGCAGATGCTGACCATCATCGAGCAGACCTACGGCGTCTCGCTTGATCAGCACAGCGTCAACGTCGGCCGGTTCATTACCCATTTGCGCTACCTGTTCGTACGCATCCATCAGGGCAAGCAGCTCGACAAGGAACCCGAGCCGATCATCGCATCGATCCGGCAGTCATATCCCAAGGCCATGCAGTGCGCGCAGACCATCGGCACCGTCGCCTCGCTGCGTCTGGGCTCCAACCTCACCGAAGATGAGGTCGCATACCTGGCGTTGCACGTCGCACGGGTCGTCGCGGATGCACGTAAGCATGAGTAGCGCTCTCAGAACTTGCAGATAGAGGCCATTTTTCATGAAGAATGGCCTCTATCTGCAAGTTCTGAGAGCGTCGGTTTCGTATCAATCGCGAATCGGCGGGATGATTCCCGTCGCTGACATGTCGGGCGCGACCTCCGGCACGCGCACGCACAGCGCCTCGCGGTCGACGGTGAATCGCAGATGCCGCGTGCGGCCGAGCATGTCGCCGTCGACCTGGGCCAGCACCGGCTTCTCCAGCGTGATCTCCGCACTCACTCCCTGAATCTGGTCCATCGTCGAATTCGTCGACAGTGGGTTCGATCCGGGCTTGCCGGTGATGGTCTGGTGCACCACATCGCCGAACAGGTTCGCCCAGCCGAAAATGCCGCCCGACGTGTCGATGATCTCGAAATCGAGGATGCCATCGTCGTATGAGGCGTTGGGCATCAGCGAGAACACGGGGATCTGCCCGCAGTTGCCGGCCATGAACGTGCGGAATGCCACGCCATGACGGGTGTGCATGCTGCCGTCCGTGCTGGTGATGGTCACGTCGCCCCGGTATTTCGGGGTGAACAGGTTCTTCACGCCGCCGACGAAATACGCCAGCCAACTGATGTTCTTCTTCAGCTGCGGGTCGGTGTCGTCGATCATGGCGGCATCGAAACCGACCCCGGCGATGATCAGGAATGCGTGGCCGTGATCGGCCTTCGGATCGTCCAGCAGCGAGAGACGGCCGACGTCCACGTGCCGCGACCCGTGCGATGTGGCGACGGTGAGCGCCGCGTCGATGTCGTCGATCGGAATACCCATGTTGCGGGCGAACAGGTTGCCGGTGCCGATCGGGATGATGCCCATGGCATGGCCGGTGCCGGACATGGCGCTCGCGACCGTGCGGACAGTGCCGTCGCCGCCGACCGCGACCACCACGTCGGCGCCGTTGGCGAGCGCCTCCTTGGCGCATGCGCGGCCGTCCTTGTCGAGCTGCGTGTCGATGAATTCCACGTCGGTCAGTCCCTTGTCACGGCAGAACTGTTCGATGTGCGCGCGCCGCTGGGCGGCCTGCGGCTTGGACGGGTTCACGACGAAGACGTAATGCACCTGATCGTCGTTGCGTTTGACGAGCTGCTGCGACAGGCGCTTGTGGCGGCGGGCGCGCAGGGCGAACGTCACGGCGACGATGAGGACGATGACGCCGGCGATGACGGCTATGGTGATGATGGCGGCTAGCGGCATACCTCCCATTGTGAACGTTCAAGTGGCTTGTAATGGTTTCGCCCTGCCGAAATTCGACGATTCCCACACGATATTCACGGGCGGGGGCATGCGTGGGGAGAGGGACGAAGCGGATGCCACGGCGACCGGCCTTGGTCTTGTGTTGTCATTGGGAGGTGCGTCGTCTTGCTCCCGCTGGTGGGAGCTGGCTCGCGTAGCGAGTCTGACGGCGGCTTGGTGTGTTGGCGACCCCCCGGTCTTGCTGCGCGCATAAAAAATCCGCGTGGCAGGAGGCACCCGTTGGGGCGTGTCCCACCACGCGGAGGATTGTGGCCAGTTCAGCTGGCCGGTCAGCGTATGCGATCGGCTCGCTTCGACGTGCGGACCGCGGTGAGACCGGCGGCCAGCAACGCCATCATGGCGACGACCACCGCCACCACGGGTTCGCCGGTCTGCGACAGCTGCTCGACGGCGCCGGCGTTGCCGCCATTGCCGGCTGCGTTGTTCGCGCCGTCGTGCCGTTCATCGCCCGTACCGGGCTTCGTCTGACCAGGCTGCTCGGTCTGGCCGGGCTTGCCGGGCTGCGGTTCGGTCGAGGTGCCGGAGGCGACGGTCAGCGGCAGCGTCACGGTTGTGCCGTTGGTCACGGCCTTGACGGTGAGCGTCGCCGCGCCAGCCGGCAGCCCGGCGGGAACCGCGACCTGCAATGTGGCGGTGTCGCCGTCCTTGACGGCCGCGGAGCCGACCTCGGTGCCGTCGATCGTGGCGACCAGCTTGGTCTCGGCGGGCACGCCCAGCGAGGTGAGCGTGAGCTTCGAGAACTGCAGATCGAACGAGGTGCCGGCCGTGACCTTGCCATCGGCCGGGATGCCGGTGACGGCCACCGCGCGACGGTCGTAGCGCGGCTTGAGCGGCGAGTTCTTGGAGATGTAGTCGATCCATGCGTCACGGTCGACCAGACCGGTGTCCTTCGTGTCCTTGCCGGCGGCGAAGGCGCGGAAGTTGTCGCCGCCCTGCAGCAGGAACGAGAAGGAGCCGATGCGGTACTCGCGCTTGAGGTCGAGCGGCTTGCCGTTCACGGTCACCGAAGTGATGTGATTGCCCTGCGCCGCGTTCGGATCATAGGTGTAGGAGACGTTGTGCGACAGGCCGAGCTGCAGGTACGGGCGGGAGGGCACGTTGCCGTCGGCGTCGGTCTGCCACTGCTGTTCGAGGGCTTCCTTGAACTGGGCTCCGGTGAGTGTGGTGGTCCACAGGTTGTTGAGGAACGGCAGCACGGCGTTGGCCTGGGCATAGGTGATGGTGCCGTCGGCGGCGATCGTGCACTTCTCGTTGTCGCCGGTCTTGCAGAATTCGGCGCGCAGGCCGCCGGGGTTCACCACGCCGATTTCGGCGCCGCCGCGGTTCTCGGACGACAGTGAGTCGAGCAGCGAGTCGGCGACGAGGTTACCCATCGTGGATTCGGAGGCACGGTCGTCGCGCGCGCCGTCCTTGAAGGCGGTGGTGATGTCGGCGGCGATGGAGCCGACTGGCTTGTCGCCTTCCTCCTGGCCCTTGGCCACGGCGGCGTCGACGATGCTCTTCACGTTCCTGACGGTGTCGTCGCCGGCGGCCGCGAGCTCGTCGTCGCTCTTGCTGGTGTCGACCGCCACGTTGCCGGACTTGCGGTAGGTGACGTCGCCGGCGGCCTTGTCGTAGTCGAGCACGACCTGGCCGATGTTCGCGGCGTAGCTGCCGGTCTGGATGACCGGGCGTCCGTTGTGGGCCGGATCGGTGTACGAGTACTTCATGTGCGTGTGCGCGGTGAAGATCACGTCGACCGCCGGGTCGGTGTCGTCGACGATCTTCTTGAACACCGGGCTGGCGGCCTTCTGCTCGTCGATGGTCGGCTTGGCGGTGGCGTCATCCTCGTTGGAGGCGGCGCCCTCGTGGTATTCGGCCACGATCACGTCGGCCTCGCCGTTCGACTCGTCGCCGTCGGTGAGCTGACGGGCCACGCGGTTCACGGCCTCGACCGGGTTGCCGAACTCGATGCCTTTGATGCCGCCGGGGGAGACGAGCGTGGAGGTCTCCTGCGTGACCACGCCGATCACACCGACCCGCACGCCATTGACGTTCTGGATGCTGTATTCCTGAAGCGCCGGCGTACCGGTGCCCTTCTTGTACACGTTCGCGCCGAGATAATCCCACTGCGCGTTGCGCTTGCCGTCGGTGCCGATCACGCGGCCGGTCAGGTCGTCGTACCCCTGGTCGAACTCGTGGTTGCCGACCGCGGAGGCCTTGAGCCCCAGCGCGTTGAGCACGTCGATGGTCGGCTGGTCCTTCTGCGCCGACGAATTGAACAGCGAGGCGCCGATGCTGTCGCCGGCCGCCAGCAGCAGCGACGAATCCGGGTGCTCGGCGCGCAGCTGCTCGATGGTAGCGGCGAACGGCACCGTCAGGTTCTTGCCGATGCGGCCATGGAAATCGTTGAAATTCAGCAGATTCAGCGTGGCCGTGCCGCCGGTCGTGCCGGATGCCGATATTCCGATGATCACCGGATCATGGTCGGAGGCGCGGAACTGATCGGCCTGGTACAGGTTCTTCGCATTGTAGTTGTAGCGCGAGTATTCCAGCGCCACGGATTCGACGGAGTTGATGTTCCAGATGTCCGCGCCGGTCACGGACCGCATCGCGGCCTCGTTGGCGAAGATGTGGTCGAGCGAGCCGACCCCTCCGTTCGTGTTGCCGGATTCGTCCTTGACGGTGTAGGCGTAGGTGTACTTGCCGGTCTTTTCGCTCACCTGCTCGCTCAGGTCGGTGTATCCGGCCGCCACGATCTTCTGGATCGGTTTTTCGGCGTAGTAGGCGTTGAAGTCGCCGACGAGGAAGACCTTCTCCAGCTTGAGATCGCTCTTCACCTCATCGGTGAACGCGAGCAGCGCGTCGGCTTGCGCCTGACGGGTGTAGTCGGCGTTGCCGGAGCCGTCGCCGGGATCCTGGTTGAGCGCGTTGCTCGCCGAGCCCTTGGACTTGAAGTGGTTGGCGACGACGAGGAACGCGTCGGAGTCGGCGGCGCCCTTGGCCTTGAACGCCTGGGCGTCGGGCTGGCGGCCGTGCTCGTAGCCGTTCTTGCCGTTGAACGCGTCGGAGTCGGTGAGGATTCGGGTTTCGCCGACGGTCGCGACCTTGGCGGGCTTGTAGATGAACGCGGTGCGGATCACGTCCTCCACATCGAGGTCGGGGACGGTCTGCGGGCTGGGCACGTAGGCCCAGGTGCCTTCGCCGGCCTGCTCGTTGAGCGCGTCGACCAGCGTGGAGAGCGCGTAGTCGCGGCGCTCGCCCTTGAATGATGCCGGCACGGAGCTGGCGGCCTTGGCAGAGTTCTCGATCTCCTCCAGCGAGACCACGTCGGCGCCGAGGTTGTTGATGGCCTTGACGATCTTCGCCCGCTGGCGTTCCATGTTGGCCTTGTCCCATGCGCCGCGCACGTCGCAGTTCTTCGCGGTGACCGGGTTGCCGTCACGGTCGGTGTAGGCGTTGCTCGTGGAGCAGCCGGTCTTGTCGGCGGTGGTGGAGAAGTAGTTGAGCACGTTGAACGTGGCGAGCCTGATATCGCCTCCGACCGCGGCCAGATCGGGCGTGTCGGTGCGGGTGCTGGTGAACGTCACCGGCTGCGCGTCGGCGTTGTCTCCGGTCAGGCGTTCGGTCGGCTGGAAGCGCCACGCGCTGTTGCGGTAGTCGAGCACGACGGGCTTGGTGAACGTGACCTTCTCGCCCACGCGCACCGGCTGGTCGTTCGACAGGTACGGCAGCGGCGTGTCGGCGTTGTCCGGGTACTTCGTGTCGAGGAAGTTGCGGCTGGAGCCGTCGTCCAGGTACACGCCCTCGGCTTCGATGCGGTCGAGTTCGGCCTGGTATGCGGCACCGGTTTCGGCGTCGCCCTTGAGGCCCTTGACGGTGGGGTTGAGGAACGGCTTGTTCGATGCCGCGAGTCCGATCTCGCCGTACTTGTTCGTGTTGTACACGTCCGAAACGGTGTAGTCGCCCTGCGGCGCGATCAGCATGCTTTCCAGGCTTTCGCGCTCGGTGTCGGTCTTCGGGAACGCCACGGTGGAGGCCTTCGGGGCCTCGACCTTGTCGGAGAGCTTCGTGACGGAGCTCGCGTTGAGCTCGGTCAGGCCGTAGTATTCGCTGATCGTGCCGTTGACCTTGACATAGTCGCCGATCTGAAGATCCTTGACGTTCTTCGAATCGTATACGAACAGGCCGTCGGACGCCTTGTGCTCGGCGAGGTTGACCGCGCCTCCGGCTGCCGGCGTCTGGATGGTGTAGCCGTTGAATCCGCCGTCCGGGTAGGCCGCGGTCACCACGCCTGTGGTGGTCACGGTCTTGCCGACACACGGGCTGGTGTCGGTGGTGCCCTGGATCTGCGAGATTTCGGCCTCGCCGGTCGGGCAGTCGCCGGGCGTCGGGTCTGGTTTCGGTGTCGGCTGGGATTCTTCGCCGGTGCCTTCGGGGGTGATGTCGGCGCTCAGCGTGAAGTCGGCGCTGTTGTCGTTTGTGTCCACGCCGTTCGCGCGGTTCAGCGACTTCACGGCGGTGTTGTTCGTCGGCGCGGTGGCAGCCGCCTTCTCGAACGTGTTGGTGTCGCCGTAGCCGAGCGCGTCGATGATGTCGGCGTTCGCCGTGGTGTCGCCGACGGCCGGGCTGAGCTTGCTTGTCGTGGCGGCGAGGAACAGCGTGCCTTTGGTGCCGCTGGCGTTGAGGCTGGTGGCGGTGGCGTCCGCTTGCGGCAGCTCGGCACCGTTGGAGCCGTTCGAGCCCGCCTTGATCAGATAGTGGCCCTTGGCCTTGATGACGCCGGTCAGGTCGGCGGCGGCGTTGCTCGCGCCCGTGCCGCTCGCCGGACGGTACTGCAGCGAGGTGCCGTCGAGCGTCACGTCATTGTCGGTGGTGTTGTACAGTTCGATGAATTTGTTCTTGTATGCGGCGCCCTTGCTGCCGCCGGACAGATACGCCTCGTTGATGACGACGCCCGACCAGGACGCCGCGGTCTTTTCCTCGGTCGGCTGCGCGTAGGCTGCGGTGACTGGCGTCGCCACCAGCGGCACCAGCAGCGCTGCCGAGACCAGCAGGCTTTGAATGCGTGTTGAAATACGCATGGATACTCCTTCTTGCTGAAGATTCCCGCGCGACGCGTCGCAGGGCGCGAACGGTCGTCGCACGGGAACCGATGTGCAACGCCAGCGTAGGAAGCCCGAAGAGACGGCACATGGAGCCGCAATGAACGTCGTGTGAATCCGCTCGGAACTCTGTTCTCCGGCTCCGTAGTCGGATGCGGCGATGCAACGGCCGCGCCGGCCGAGGGGAGGGAGCGGCCGTGATGTGTGCGGCGGGCCGTTCAAGGGCCGGTCGAGGGGTATTGTCCGTGTCGGCTTACGGCGGTAGTGTTAGGCACATGCTTGATATTCAATTCATTCGCGAACATGCTGACATTGTCAAGGAATCCCAGCGCAAGCGCGGCGAATCCGTCGAACTGGTCGACGAGGTGCTGCGCTCCGACGAGACCCGTCGCTCCGCGCTCAAGGAGTTCGAGGAGGCCCGCGCCCAGCAGAAGGAGATCGGCAAGAAGGTCGCCGCCGCGCCCGCCGATGAGAAGGCCGCGCTGATCGCGCAGACCAAGGAGCTGTCCGCCAAGGTCGCCGAATACAAGGCCGCCGCGGACGCCGCCGCCGAGGAATACACCACCGCCATGTGGAAGCTGTCGAACGTCGTCGAACCCGAGGCCCCGGAAGGCGGCGAGGACGATTACGTTGTCGTCAAGAAGGTCGGCCAGCCCCGCGACTTCGCGGCCGAAGGCTTCGAGCCGAAAGACCACCTGACCCTCGGCACCGGCGTGGCCGGTATCGACATGCGCCGCGGCGTCAAGGTCGGCGGCTCCCGCTTCTACTTCCTGCGCGGCGCGGTCGCCCGCATGCAGATCGCCATGCTGACCATGGCCGTCGATCAGGCCGAGAAGCACGGCTTCGTGCTCGCCATCACCCCGACGCTGGTGCGTCCCGAGGTCATGGCCGGCACCGGCTTCCTCAACTCCCACGCCGACGAGATCTACCGTCTTCGCGAGCCTGACGAGCAGTACCTGGTCGGCACCTCCGAGGTGGCGCTCGCCGGCATGCACGAGAACGAGATCCTCGACCTGTCCAACGGCCCGCTGCGCTACTGCGGCTGGAGCTCCTGCTACCGCCGCGAGGCCGGCGCCGCAGGCAAGGATACGTCCGGCATCATCCGCGTGCACCAGTTCGACAAGGTGGAGATGTTCGTCTACACCAAGCAGGAGGACTCCTACAAGGAGCACCAGCACCTGCTGAGCATGGAGGAGGAGATGCTCGCCAAGGTCGAGGTGCCGTACCGCGTCATCGACACCGCCGCCGGCGATCTCGGTTCCTCCGCAGCCCGCAAGTTCGACACCGAGGCGTGGATCCCGACCCAGGGCCGCTACCGCGAGCTCACCTCCACCTCGAACTGCACCGAGTACCAGGCCCGCCGCCTGAACATCCGCGAGCGCAACGAGGACGGTTCCACCCGCGCGGTCTCCACGCTCAACGGCACGCTGGCCACCACGCGCTGGCTCGTCGCGATCCTGGAGAACCATCAGCAGAAGGATGGCTCCATCGAGATTCCGCAGGCCATGCGCCCCTACATGGGCGGCAAGGAAGTCATCGAGCCGACCAAGTGGGAAGCCTGATCGCTTCGGCGTCGACCGCATCCGGTGGCGGAGAACATCCGCGCCGGATGTATAATTGAATCTTGTGCGCTTCGTGGTGCACATAAGGACAGGTGTCTGAGCGGCCTAAAGAGACGGTCTTGAAAACCGTTGTGGTGCAAGCCACCGCGAGTTCGAATCTCGCCCTGTCCGCATATCGGGGTTCCAGGTGCATCGCCTGGAACCCTTTTGTCTATTGCCGGCATATCCGCGGTCCGGCATCTGGGGATTGTGCCACACCACGTCAATTTGTGGTCAAAATCGCATTGTGTGGCACAGCGTTTGCCACACAATGCGATTTCGACGCGTTTTTGAGCTGGTATGGCAACGAACAGAAAATCAGGAACCGCCATTTTCCAATGATCTGAGGAATTCGCCCGAATTGCCTTGAATCGGCGCTGTACCACACCAGCACAAAAACCGCCAAAAATCGCATTGTGTGGTACGGGGGCGGTTGAAAGCGGCGCGGCGCGGTGTGACGCGGGCGCGCCATGTCCCATTCTTTGTATATATTGTTAACAAAATCCGGCAATGTCCGCCGGTGCGGTTCTTACTGAAAATCAAGAGAAGGCAAGGGCAACCAATGATGGTTTCATCCGCTCGTCATCGTCGTGGGCACTCGCCCGAACATCCTCCGACCTGCCACCGATCATGGCGGCGTCGCGCGATGGCCCTGCTTATCGCCATGGCGACACTCATGTGCGGCCTGATCACATCCGGACGTCTCGCGCGCGCCGTGGAACCGGCGATCGCCGGCGTCACGGCGAGCGGTGCCGCCGCGGACGGCCATGCTGCGGCCGCCGCAGTCGACGGCGATCCGGCGACCTACTGGCAGTCACCCGCAGACTCGTCGATGCAGGACTACCGCCGCTTCCTCGACTTCGACCTGCACGGCACATACAGCATCTCGCAGATCGACATCACCAACCTCGCCGGCTCGTACTACCACTACGAGGTCTATCTGTCCAAGGACGGCGCCGATTACGGCAAGGTGGCCTACAAGAGCGATGACGCCCCCGCGACCGGTGCCGCCGACACGCATCCCATCGATGCCACCGAAGCCGCATACGCGCGCATCAGCGTCAGCTACAACTCCGCCGCCCAGCAGGTCAACCTCGCCGAAGTCGCTTTCCACGGCACCAAGGTCTCCGACGAGCAGGCCAGCCCCAAGGCCATCTCCGTCACCGACTTCGACTCAAGCTCGTGGGGCCGGGAGTGGGCCCGCGTAGAGACCGACGCCGACTATGCCGCCGAGAAGACCGTCACCGAGGTCAGAAACCTTGTCGGCCGCGTGATCGGCGAGCGGTGGGTCGACAAGTTCGACTTCCAGCTGCGCGGCAAGGCCGACGGCAAGGACGTGTTCGAAATCTCAGACGCCGGCGACGGCCGGATCTCCATCCGCGGCAACAACGGCGTCTCGCTCGCGTCCGGCCTCAATTATTATCTGCGCCACTGGTGCAAGGTCGACTACAACCCGCTGTTCGGCTCCCAGCTGTCCATGCCGGAGAGCCTGCCTGCAGTCGGCCGGAAAATCCTCAAATACACGAACTACGAGTACCGGTACGCGCTCAACTTCTGCACCTACTCGTACACGATGGCGTTCTGGAACTGGGATGATTACGAGCCGTTCCTCGACTGGGCGGCGATGAACGGCGTGAACCTCATACTCGACATCGTCGGACAGGAGGAGGTGCTGCGCGAGACGCTCACCCAATACGGCTACAGCGACGACGAGGTGCGCGAATACCTGTCCGGGCCGGGATACTACGCATGGTTCTACATGCAGAACCTGTACTCGGTCGGAGGCCCCCTGCCCGCCGCATGGTTCGAGCAGCGCGTCGAGCTCGGCCGCAGGATCCACGACCGCATGCAGGCGTACGGCATCACGCCGGTCATCCAGGGCTTCGGCGGTCAGGTGCCGGCCGACTTCCAGGAGAAGAACCCGACGTCGGTGGCCGCGTCGTCCGGCACATGGTCCGGTTTCGACCGCCCGTACATGATCAAGACGTATCTGACCGACGCCGACAAGACGGCCGGCAAGGAGGACTACTTCCAGAAGGTCGGCGACACGTTCTACAAAGCTCAGGAGAACGTGTTCGGCAAGGTGTCGAACTACTACGCGGTCGATCCGTTCCATGAGGGCGGCACGATTCCAGACGGCTTCGACATCGTCGACATCTACCGCACCGTGCAGCGCAAGATGCTCGACCATGACCCGGCGGCCGTGTGGGTGATGCAGCAGTGGCAGTGGGGCATCGACGAGACGAAGCTCTCCGGGCTCGCGGACAAGGGCCGGGCGCTCGTGCTCGACCTGCAGAGCGACCTGCGCTCGCAGGCCAGCCCGATGGAGAACCAGGGCGTGCCGTGGGTGTGGAACATGTTGCACAACTTCGGCGGACGCATGGGCCTTGACGGAGTGCCGGAGGTGATCTCCCAGGACATCACGAAAGCCTACAACTCCAGCGGTTACATGCGCGGCATCGGCATCACGCCCGAAGCCATCGACAATTCGCCGATCGTCTACGAGCTGCTGTTCGACATGACCTGGGAGCAGGATCCGGTCGACTATCGCTCCTGGACGCAGGAGTATGCCGAGCGCCGGTACGGCGGAACCGACGGGACGATCGAGAAGGCATGGGACATCCTGCTTGACACCGCCTACAAGCACACGGACGGCGAATACTATCAGGGTGCGAGCGAATCCATCATCAACGCCCGCCCGTCCGACAACACCATCGGCTCGGCGTCCACGTGGGGCCACAGCGACATAGATTACGACAAGCGGCAGTTCGAGAAGGCCGCGGCCCTGTTCGAGCAGGCGTATGACTCGTACAAGGACTCGGCCGGCTTCCGCTACGATTACGTCGACGTGATGCGGCAGGTGCTGGCCAACAGCTTCCAGGAATACCAGCCGCTCGCCGGGCAGGCGTACAAGTCGGGCGATCTGGAGACGTTCCGGACACTGTCGTCCCGGATGCTGGACATCATCAAGGCGCAGGACAAGCTGCTTTCCAGCTCGGACGACTTCCTCGTGGGCGCATGGATCGACGACGCCCGCACGATGCTCGACGGCGCGGACGATTGGACCGCCGACCTGTTCGAGCTCAACGCACGTGCGCTCGTCACCACGTGGGGTCTGAACAAGAACGGCTCGCTCATCGACTATTCCAACCGCCAGTGGGCCGGGCTGACCGGCGATTACTACTATCGGCGGTGGAAGACGTACGTGGACAACCGGCTGAACAAACTGGAGCACGGCACCGACTTCACCGACCCGGACTGGTTCGACTACGGCTGGCAGTGGGCGAACCGCAAAAGCGACGAGGACGGGTATGGTTTCGCGACCGAAGCCGCGGATGACGTCGACCAGAAAGCGCTCGGCAAGATCATCCTCGACCAGTATTCGGTCACCGCGATGGACGACGTCACCGACGGTGGCACCGCGGTCGAACGCACGAACCTGGCGCTGGGACATGACGTGACCGACGAGGACACCGGCACCGTCGTCCCGGACGTGACCGACGGCAACACCGACACCGGCTGGACGCAGACGGGCAAGACCGACGCCACGCTGGTGGTCGACCTCGACGGCACGCATTCGATCACCGGCGCCGGCATCACCCTGCAGCAGATCGCGGCCGACTTCCCGCTGCGCTACGAGATCGAGGTCTGGAACGGCTCGGGATGGGTCGAGATAGGCCGCAGTGAAGCCGATGCCGTCAGCTCCAAGAACGAGGTCGCCACCGACATACTCGGCTCCAAGGTGCGTTGGAAGTTGCATTCGACGAACGGGCGGGACCTGACCGGCATCTACGAGCTGTCCGTCTGGGGAGCCGCGCAGCCGCAGCCCGAGTACACGAACCTGGCGCTCAGCGGCGCCGCAAGCGCCGGCCCCAGCGAGCGGCCCGCGTCGAACGGCAACGACGGCGACGACGGTACGCTGTGGGTCGGCAACGGGTCCGACCCGAACTGGTATCGGATCGACCTGGCGTCGGCGCAGCGTGTGGACCGCGTGCGGCTCGTGTTCGAGACGGCCGGCCGCCTGTTCCAGTTCAGGGTCGTCGCGGGGCTCGCTGACGGTACCGAGCGGACACTGATCGACGAGACGCAGAACCAGGGCGCCCTCGATCAGGTGTATGCGGCGAATCTTGGCGAGGAGGTCGAACACGTCACCGTGGAGTTCACGGGGTCGGTCGGCGGCACCGCATGGCCGGCGCTCGCCGAACTCGAACTGCTGCAGGAGGCCGGCGACACCATCGAAGGCGTGAACATCGCCACCTCGGCCGTCATCACGTCGTCGCCCACCAAGGACGCGCCCGAGAACGCAGGCGCGCTGGTGGACGGCAAGGCGACCGCATGGGTGTCCCGCGACGGCGCCACGCCGGCATGGTTCCAGCTCGACTATGCCAAGGCCCGTGAGGTCGACAGCATACGGCTCAAGTTCGAGGAAGGCCAGCCCGACCGCAGCATGCAGTTCACGTTGAAGGTGATCGACGCGAACGGCGACGAACATACGGTCGCCGAACGAACCGAAGCCGACCTGAGCAAACAGCAGGGCATCGTGATGGACGTGCCGGTCGGCATGAGCATCACACGCATCCGCATGGACATCGCCGACGCCCGCATCCCCTCCAGCGGCTCGCCCGCATGGCCACTGGTGTCCGAGATCGAGGTCTACGCGACGCCCGGCAACGTGGCTCGCGACGCCAAGACGACGGCCTCGGACGGCTCGACGCTCACGGCCGCCGACCTCGCCAAGCTGACGGACGGAGACCGCGACAGCGCGGCCACCTTGACGGCCACGGCCGACAAGACCCTGACATTCACGCTCGCGAAGGCCGCGGACATCAACATGCTCGGCCTGCTGGCCTCCGGTAACAGCGAGCCGGTGCGGTTCAAGGCCGAATACCGCGTGGTGCCGCAGGACGGCGACGGTGCGGGCGATGGTGCAGCCGACCAGTGGAAGACGCTGACCGACTATTCCGGCAATGCGCAGATGAAGCCGGAGATCGTGGCCCGCCTTGCACGGCCCGTCTACACCGACGCGGTACGCATCACCGTGCTCAACGAGAACCCCGTCGCCATCAACGAGTTGTACCTGTATCAGGCGGATGCAGGGGCGTCTCTGGAAAGCTACCTCTCGTCCGTCGAGACCGTGCTCGGCAAGCTCACCGTCGGCGAATACGCCGGCAACGTCACCCGGGCGGCGAAGACCAAGCTCGAAGTCGTGCTGGAGCAGGCGCGGGCGGCGCTGGACGCCGGACTGACCTCGCGCGAGGCCGGCCGGTGGACGACGACCGTCGAAGACGCGGTGTCCGAGTTCTACCGCACCGGCTACGTGTCGCTCGACCGCAACGCGCTGTATGTGGCGATCGATGACGCCGCGGCGCTGATCGCGTCTCTGGACGCGCATGGCCTGCCCGCGTCGTCGGCCGCATTGGCCGAGGCGAGGGCAAGCGCCAAGCAGGTCTCCGACGCCTACGGTACGGTGACGCAACAGGATCTCGATGACGCCGCGGCTGCGTTGCGGCGGTCGGCCGACACGGCGCTCGCGCAGCTTGACGCGCAGGAGCGCTATCAGGTCGTGCTGGATGCGGCGGTCAAGACGCTGGAGGACGCGCAGACGGCGGGCAGCGTCGGCGAATACGAGGGGCAGCATCCGCAAAGCGCCGCGGACGCTCTGCGCCAGGCCATCGACGACGCCAAGGCCGCACACGATGCGGCCGCCGGAGACGCCGATAAGGTGGACGCCGCGGCGGACGCGCTGCGCCAGGCGACGACCGCGTTCAACGAGTCAATCGTGCACATCGATGCGGCCGCGTTGGATGCGGCGAAGCGGGCGGCGGCCGGTCTGGTCGAATCGCAGTACGACAGGGCTGCGTGGGCGACGATGCGCGAGGCTCTTGCGGCCGCCGGAGACACCGACATGGCGCACATCTCCCAGGCCGACGTGGACGCCCTTGCGGCACGGCTGAATGATGCCATCGCCGCGCTGTTCGACGCGCGTCTGGACCGTGGCCCGCTGTCCGACGCCATCGCGTCGGCTCAGGCTCTCAAGGAAGGCGATTACACTGCCGAATCGTGGAAGGCGTTCGCCGAGGCGTTGGCCGCCGCGCAGGAGGAGTGCGGACGGCGATCCACCACGCAGGGCGATCTGGACAAGGCCGTAAAGGCCCTGACTCAGGCTCGCGACGGGCTGGAGCGCAAGCAGCCCGGCGGCGGTGAGGAACCAGGAGGTGGCGAGGATCCCGAGCAGCCTGGCAGCGGCGGGCAGACCGAGCGTCCCGGTGGCGTCAAGCCCGGCGCCGGCGGCAATGCCAATACCTCCAAACCTGGCACGGCGGGCACGGAAACCCTCTCGAAGACGGGCGCCCAGACGCTGCTGCTCGCAGTGACGGCGTGCATCATGCTTGCCGCGGGATTCTCCATCACGACGGCGCGCTCCCGTCGCCGGTGACCGGCTGCGGTATGGCCGGGCACCTGTATGGGGTGACCGGCCATACCGACGTGCTCGCGCACACATATGGGTCTCCTGCATGACCATATCGCGCCGCCAAAGACACCCCCGTAACTCCCCGTCATAACCCCTTAGAAACATAGTCCCCCAAATATCTTCCCGCTGGCGCTACACTTCGAAATCACGGGGGGGGGGGCTTGTTTTGCGCTTTTTGCGTAGGATGAACCCTCCCGAAGCAAGAAGTGAAGGATGTATCATGTTTCGGGAAAATCGACGTTTCGTCGTCAGGTTCAGGCAACGATTATCAATATCATCCAGCAAATATACAGGCGATGCCGCCGCCGCAAACGCGGTGCACAAGGCGCAATCCCCAGTCATGCGCGTGGGTGATGAGGCCCCGCTGACCGCCGCCAAGGCCGGATCCGCCGCTCCGGCCGCCAACATCGCTCTGGCCGCAACGCTTGACATCGCCAATGGCGTCGACGTCATCCTGACCGGCGAAGTCGATGGTCACATGATCGATTCCATGGCCGATGCCAAGCCCGTGCTGAAAACCTCCACCCCCGACGCGCCGAACACCCCCGAACCCTCGGAAGTCCCTGTGAAGTCGGAGACCTACGCCGCGGTGACATCCGTCGCGACTGTTTTGGGCGAGACACGGCTGCCAGGCACGTCGCCGATGATGACCCGTGCACGCCGCGAATCGTATATCGGCGGCTGACTCGGCCATCCGCCTGCCTTTCACGAGGCAGGGCGGCGTCCCGATTCGGAGGATACTGCGGGGAAGACAGTGCAGTGAATCCCGGCGAACCTCCGTTTCATGTGCGTCTCTATCGATGAGAAGAGTGCTGGAGGGCACCATCATGAAAGACAGAGAGTTTGACGACGACGAGATTGACTACCTGCGTTCACTGCCTGCCGTGAACAGCGTCGGACGGAACCGCATCCGATACACCGGCCAGTTCCGCGAATACTGCATGCAGCGGTATCGTGCGGGGGACTCGCCGACGGGTATATTCCGCGACGTCGGGCTTGACCCGGCGCTTATCGGATACAAGCGCATCGAACGGTGCATCGCGCGCTGGAAGATGATGGAATCGGCTGATGACGACGCCGAGCCGATATCCGCTGACAAGTTCCCGCGTACCGGCAATCCGCTGATTCCGCCGGCGCCGATTCGCACGGCCACGATCCGCGAGAATTTCGGCGGATCGGAGGCCAAGGACCTGCGCGATATGCTCATAGCGCAGCAGATCCGGTACATCCACGAGCTGACCGCGGAGAACGACAGGCTCCGCGAACGCAACCGGAGACTCGAATCCGGACTGCGGGAGGATGAGGGCGAGACCGGCGAGCAGAGCGGGGAGACGGACCAGCCCACGCTCTGACGCCAGCTTTCACCCCCGCTGGCGGGACGAGCCGTACAGTAGACAGCCCGGTGGGCTGTCTATAGGCGAGTATGAGCCGGCAGGCGCATCAGAGAGATGCGGCTGCAAGGCCGTCCTTGATTGCAGGGCCCGGAGGGCTGTCGCGTAGCGACTGGGGGTGGTCCCGGAGCGGTTCTCGCCGCGCCAAAATCCCGCGATATGATGCAATGCATGGTTCTTTCTGAGAGGAATGGGCCATGAGATGCACGCGCATCACTACTATGGTGCGTATGACTGATTCCGTTTCCGCCACGCCAACCGCGTGGACCAATCCACTGCGCGATCCGCGCGATTTGCGCCTGCCGCGCATCGCAGGCCCGTGCAGCATCGTGATCTTCGGCGTGACCGGCGATTTGTCGCGCAAGAAACTGCTGCCCGCGATCTATGACCTCGCCAACCGCGGCCTGTTGCCGCCGAGCTTCGGACTGACCGGCTTCGCACGCCGCGACTGGACCGAAGACCATTTCAGGGATTTCGTCCGCGAGCACGTGCAGCAGCATTGCCGCACCCCGTTCCGCGAATCGACGTGGAAGCAGCTCGCAAAGGGCATCCGTTTCGTGCAGGGGACGTTCGATGACTCCGCGGCGTTCGCGCGGTTGAGCGACACGGTCGCTGAACTGGACCGCGACCGGGGCACGCGCGGCAACCATGCCTTCTACATGTCGGTGCCGCCGCGGGCGTTCCCCGTGGTGGCGCGTCAGCTCGCCGACTGCGGACTGGCCCGCTCGTCCGAGGGCGCATGGCGACGCGTGATCATCGAGAAGCCGTTCGGCCACGATCTGGCCAGCGCCAAGGAGCTCGACCGTGTGGTCTCCGAGGTGTTCGACCCGTCGAGCGTGTTCCGCATCGACCATTATCTCGGCAAGGAAACCGTGCAGAACATGCTGGCGCTGCGTTTCGCCAACGCGATGTACGAGCCGATCTGGAACGCCAACTACGTCGACCACGTGCAGATCACGATGGCCGAGGACATCGGCGTGGCCGGCCGCGCCGGATACTATGACGGCATCGGCGCAGCGCGCGACATCATCCAGAATCATCTGCTGCAGCTGCTGGCCCTGACCGCCATGGAGGAGCCGGTCTCGTTCACCGCCTCCGACCTGACCGCCGAGAAGACGAAGATCCTCTCCGCGGTGCGTCTGCCGAAGGACCTCGCCGCACACACCGCTCGCGGACAGTACGCCGCCGGCTGGCAGGGCTCGCATGACGTCGTCGGATACCTGGAGGAGAAGGGCATTGACCCGGCGTCTACCACCGAGACCTATGCGGCGATCCGGCTTGACATCGACACCCGCCGCTGGGCCGGTGTGCCGTTCTATCTTCGTACCGGCAAGCGTCTCGGCAAGCGTGTCACCGAGATCGCCGTCGTGTTCAAGCGCGCGCCGCACCTGCCGTTCGAGTCGACCGCGACACGCGAGCTCGGCAAGAACGCGATCGTGATCCGCGTACAGCCCGACGAGGGCGTGACGATCCGTTTCGGCTCCAAGGTGCCTGGCGGCACGGCGATGGAGGTGCGTGACGTCTCGATGGACTTCAGCTACGGCCGCTCGTTCACGGAGAGCTCGCCGGAGGCATACGAGCGACTGATTCTCGACGTGCTGCTCGGCGACCCGCCGCTGTTCCCGACCACCGAAGAGGTCAACCTGTCGTGGAAGATCCTCGACCCGATCGAGGAATTCTGGTCCACGCTCGGTCAGCCGCAGCCGTATCGTGCCGGCACGTGGGGGCCGACGGAGGCCGATGAAATGCTCGCACGCGACGGACGCCACTGGAGGATGCCATGATTATCGAAATGCCGAACACCCGCACCCGCGAGATATCGCAGAAGATCGACGAGTTGCACGAGGAGCGCGGCGAGTCGGCGACCGGCCGCGTGCTGACGCTGCTGATCTCCACCACCGAGGACGAGCTGGAGCAGGCGCTGGAACTGGCCAACGCCGCCAGCCGCGAGCACCCGTGCCGTGTCATCGCCATCTCCCCGCGGCGTGGAAATGGCGCGCGCAAGCCCGTCGAGGGTGCGCCCAAGCCCGCCGAGGACGCGGATGCGGCGTACGACAATTCCAATCTGGACGCCCAGGTGCGCTTCGGCGCGGACGCCGGTGCGGGTGAGATCATCGTGCTGCACCCGCGTGGTGGGCTGGTCCATCATCCCGACACGTTGGTCATCCCACTGCTCGTGCCCGACGCGCCGGTCGTGGCGTGGTGGCCGAACGAGGCGCCGGCCAACCCGTCCAAGGACCTGCTCGGCGCGATGGCGAGGAGTCGCATCACCGACGCCATGCACTCGTCGAACCCCTACCGCACCATCGAGGATCTGCGCCGCAACTGGTCGCCGAAGAACGTGGACATGGCATGGACGCGCCTGACGGTGTGGCGTGCGATGCTCGCCACCATGCTCGACCAGCCGCCGCACCTGCCGATCAGCACGGTGAAGGTCTCCGGTCCGAAGGGCTTCCTGCCCATGGATTTGCTGGCGGCCTGGCTGCGGCTGAAGCTCAACGTGCCCGTCATCATGGAGGAGGTGCCCGGCGCGACCGCCGTGACCGGCGTATACCTGACGCGCGCGGACGGGACGCTCAGTCTGGAGCGGCCAGACGCGAAGGAGGGCATCGCCGTCATCAGCACGCCTGGCCAGTCGCCGCAATCCATCAGCGTGCCCACGAGGACGCTTGAGGAATGCCTGAGCGAAGAGCTGCGTCAGCTCGACCCGGATGAAGTGTATGCTGAAGTCATCACTCAGGGATGGAATCTGATTCATCCTGCCGAATAAGCACTGTCGGGCCGGCGTCTCGACCGCAAGGCGCCGGCCCGACGGCAATCGGTGAATCAACGAATGAACGACGATGCGTGAGCGTCACGGAACCGTCACGCGCCCATGCCCGGGCGCGTGAAGACCGAATCAGAACGACAAAGGAGCTGTAACTGATGTCGCAAAGAAAAACCGTAACATGCCCGAACCCCGATGTTCTGGCGCAAGCTGTGGCCGTGCGCGTGCTGACCACGATCAGGAACCTGCTCGCCGAACCGGGGCGCAGCCGCGTGGATATAGCGCTGACCGGCGGGACCGACGGCAATCGCGTGCTGCGCGCGATCGGCACCGACCCGCTGGCCGATGATCTGGACGCCTCGCGCGTGCACATCTGGTGGGGCGACGAGCGGTTCGTGCCCGAGGACAGCGACGACCGCAACGCCAAGCAGGCGCGGCGGTTCCTGAACATCCTGGTGGAGCGCGGGCTGATGCCGGAGGAGAACATCCACGAGATGCCCGCTGACACGCGCGATGCTGCACAGATCGCCGCAGCCACCGACGAGGAGAACGATGCGGTGCTGGCCGATGCGGCCGCCGCCTACCAAAAGGAGCTGATCGAGCAGCTGGGGGAGGAGCCCACGCTGGACATCGCGTTGTTCGGCGTCGGCCCGGATGCGCATTTCGCGTCGCTGTTTCCCGGCCGGCCTGAAGTGCTGATCGACGACCCGCATGTGCTGGTCGCCGGCGTGCGCGATTCGCCGAAGCCGCCGCCGCTGCGCGTGACGCTCACCGTTCCCATGATCGCCCGTTCGCGGCACACGTGGGTGTTCGCGTCCGGGGAGCGTAAGGCCGATGCGGTCGCCGCCGCCTTCGCCCAGCCGCGCAATCCGCAGGCCCCGAGCTCCTTCGCCGACGGCGAGGAACTCATCTGGTACATCGACCAGGACGCCGCCAGCAAGCTGTGAGGTTTGTCTCGGCTATCGGATAGTTCGGTATTTGAAGCTTGTTATTTCGGATAACGAGACAATTCGAGGATTCCGTGGCACGAAGCGGCAAAGATGCATGGTTTTGCCGTTTCGTGCCGCGTCTCCCGTCGTGAAATAAGATCTGATTGGTGTTCATCATGGCATGGGATTGAGGCCGGTCTGTCAATCATGGCGATGCGGTCCGACGATCATACTGGACGATCCGGTCGTATTGCGAATTTCGTTCACTCCGCCCGAGGGCTCATTGCGTGCCCGGTGCGGTCCGGCATGCGAATGGGATGCAGCGCAAGAAGCGCGCAGGGTTGCGACGCCGATGCGTGTACAACTCCCGCGAAATGGCATAATGCGCGCGTTGTACGGGGCGGAATCTGTACAACAGCCGTTGAAAACGATTGCGCCCACTGTTGTACACCGACGGAGTTCCTGAAAACGTTGGAATTCCAACGAAATGAGGAATGGCGTGCGAGGTCTCTCGGGACGGTGTATGTACAACTGCTGCGTTTGCCTACAATGCGCGCGTTGTACAGGAGGATATGCACCGCCGGCGGTGACTGGGCGTTGATTGGTGATGTTGGGATGCGGCTGGTTGCGATTACTGTGCGCGAAAAACGTCTGTGTGAAAAATGGGAACCACACGATATGAATGGTGTGCCGATGAAACACGATGGCGCAGACGCCCCTAGGGGAGCCTGCGCCATCATTCGTATGGTTCGCGTTCGATCTGCGAGCGGTAGAGAGGGGCTTGTGGCGAGGCTCGGTGTTTGCTTATGACCAGGCTCGCCTTCGGCCCCTACGATTGGGGTCTCGCTTCGCGAGGCTCGGTGTCTCCTCGCGGCTGTCACCGGAAATCACGCAATGATTTCCTCACGGCCAGGCTCAGCCCACAACGTGTGGAAGGCGCCGGGCATGTCAGTGCGCTGGTAGGTGTGGGCGCCGAAGTAGTCGCGCTGGCCCTGGATCAGGGCGGCGGGCAGGCGCGGGGAGCGCAGGCCGTCGAAGTACTCCAGCGAGGAGGCGAACACCGGCACCGGGATGCCGAATGTAATCGCACGGGAGACCACGCGTCGCCACGAGCGCTCGGCAGTCTCGATCGCGTCCTTGAAGTACGGGGCGAACAGCAGAGACACGTTGGCTTCGCCGTTCTCGAACGCGTCGGAGATGCGGTTCAGGAACTTTGCGCGGATGATGCAGCCACCGCGCCAGATGCGCGCCACCGCAGCCAGATCGATCTTCCAGTCATACACCTTGGCGGCTTCGGTGATCTCGTTGAAGCCCTGGGCGTACGCGACGATCTTCGAAGCGTACAGCGCCTCGCGGATGTCATTGATGAACGCGACCTTGTCTTCCTCGGCCATCGGCACCACGCCGGACGGTCCCTCGAAGTCCTGCTTCTGGGCTTCGGCGCGAAGCTCGGCCTGCCCGGACAGTCCTCGCGCGAACACGGCCTCGGCGATACCGGTCACCGGCACGGCCAGATCAAGCGCCGACTGCACGGTCCACGTGCCGGTGCCCTTCATGCCCGCGTGATCCACGATCACGTCGACCAGCGGCTTGCCGGTCTTCTTGTCGACTTGATGCAGCACGTCGGCGGTGATCTCGATCAGGTAGGACTCCAGCTCGGTCTTGTTCCACTCCTCGAACACGTCGCCGATCTCGGCCGGCGTCATACCGAGCGCGCGACGCATCAGGTCGTAGCTCTCGGAGATGAGCTGCATGTCGGAGTATTCGATGCCGTTGTGCACCATCTTCACGAAATGGCCAGCGCCGTTCTCGCCGATATGCGTCACGCACGGCTCACCCTCGGCCTTCGCCGCGATGGACTCGAAGATCGGCTTGAGCGTCTTCCAGGACTCCTCGCTGCCGCCGGGCATCATCGAGGGTCCGAGCAGGGCGCCTTCCTCGCCGCCGGACACGCCGCAGCCGACGAAGTGCAGTCCGCGGGCGCTGATCGCCTTCTCGCGGCGGATCGTATCGGGGAAGTGCGCGTTGCCGGCGTCGACGATGATGTCGCCCGGCTCCATCAGATCGGCCAGCTGGCCGATCATCGCGTCGGTCGGCTCGCCCGCCTTGACCATGATGATCGCGGTGCGCGGCTTCTTCAGCGATGCCACGAATTCCTCCATCGTCTTCGCGGGGAAGAACTCGCCCTCGCTGCCATGCTCGGTGATGAGTTTCTCGGTACGCGAATAGTGACGGTTGAACACCGCCACCTTGTTGCCGTGACGGGCGAGATTGCGGGCGAGGCTCGCTCCCATTGCGGCCAGTCCGACGACACCGACGTTTGCTTCAGCGGTCATGCTGTTTCCTTCCGACGAGGATAGGGTTTTGTTCGTTACCAGTGTATGAAGAACGCTCTACGTGGGTGGCGTCCGTTTCACCGTCGGCATGGAAATGTCGCCGCGCCGGTCGTGCCTTGCCTCATACGATGCGGCGGTCGGCTGCCCAGCGGGTCAGTTCAGTGCGGTTGGACAGCTGCAATTTGCGCAGCACGTTTGACATGTGGGTCTCCACGGTCTTGATGGAGATGAACAATTCGGCGGCGACCTCCTTGTATGTGTATCCGCGGGCGATCAGGCGCATGACCTCCTGCTCGCGGCCTGACAGCAGGTCCAGCTCCTCGTCGCGGCCCCGCGCGCCGCCGGCCCCGTCCATCGGCGCCCCCTGGAAGGCGGACAGCACGAATCCGGCCAGTTTCGGCGAGAACACCGCATACCCTTCGTGCACCTGCTTGATGGATGAGATCAGATCGTCGCCGGTGATGGTTTTGGTAACGTATCCGCGTGCGCCGGCACGAATCACCGAGCCGACGTCCTGCGGCGAATCCGACACCGACAGCGCCAGGAACGCGGAAGCGGGGGAGAGCGGCTGCGATTTGGCGAGGATCTCCGCGCCTCCTCCTCCCTCGCCGCCGGGTACGTGCACGTCGAGCAGCACCACGTCCGGTCTGATGTCGGCGATCATCGCGATCGAGCCTTCCACGTCGGCGGCCTGCCCGACGATGTGGAAGTACGGCTGCAGCGTGGCGATGACACCGGCGCGGAACATCTCATGGTCGTCGACGACGGCCACGCGAATCGGCGTCGCCGCAGCTTCGCGGGGAGTGGTATCCGTATCAGTGGCTCTGCCGGACTCCACGTCGTTGCACTCCACGCTGCCGAACTCACCGGCCGCCCCTTGCCTCGCATCCGCTCCTGATGTCGGTCCGATGCTTGTGCTGTCTGCCTGACCCATATGCTTCACCTGTCGAATCATGTTTCCCTCTGCGTGCGTGTGTATGATGCCGCGCCGGATGGCGGTCGTCCATGCTGCCCGCCGGCGTTCGTGGCATCGCCCCGCTGGTTCGGTTGCCGTCCGCCTGCGACCGGCATGTGCATGCGCACCTCGGTGCCCCAATGCGGCCTCGATACGATCTCCACTGTACCGCCCCGTCGTCGGATCCGCCCGATGATCGACTCGCGGATGCCGAGCCGGCCCTCGGGAATCGCGTTCACGTCGAACCCATCGCCATGATCGCGCACGAAGACCTCAACCTTGTCGGCGCCGGCCTCGCAATACACGGAGATGGGCTCGCCGCCATGCGTCACGGCGTTGATGAGCGCCTGCTGCGTGGCATCGAGCAGCGCGTCGGTCTGGGCACTGGGCCTCGCGTCGCCCACGGTCACCACTTCGATCGGTTTGCCGTGCTCGTCTTCCGTCTGCGCGGCGATGGCCTTCAGCCCGGCGCTGACCGAACGGTCCGATGTGGTGCGTTCCTGATACAGCCATTCGCGCAGTTCGCGCTCCTGCTGCCGGGCGAGCGAGAACACGGTCTGCGGGTCGTCGCTGTGCAGCTGGATCAGGGCGAGCGTCTGCAGCACGCCATCGTGCAGGTGCGCGGTCATGTCGGCACGTTCCTCTTCACGCTCCTTGAGTGCGCGCTCGGTGGATAGGGAGCGGATGAGCGTGCTCACCCAAGGCACGATCGCCAGAGCCGTGCCGGCCAGCAGTACGAACCCGCCGATGATGATGCGGCGAGGGGACGCGCCCCACCCCGGAACCGTGCTGGTGAACACGAAGATCGCATAGCCGACGAACAGAAGCACGATGCCGCCAAGCATCGATGGCAGTTTGCCCTCGTCCGCGTCAAACCGCGACCATGCCAGTCCGAGGCCGCCGACGGCGACGGCCAGCGGCACGATCAGCTCCCGTCCGCCGGCAAACGACAGCAGCACGCTTATGGCGATGAACACCAGACCGGCCAATGCCACCAGTGAAGGTTTCGGGGCGCGGCGCAGAGCCGCCGCCAGTCCCTCCGAGGAGTCGTCGGCGTCGCTGCGGCCACTGTCACCCGCGGTGCCGGCGTATGCCGCATTACCGCGGGAGAGCGGCTCGGCGAAACCTGTCGAGGCCGCATCCGACATGGCCTGCGCGGCGGCGACGGGATCGCCGACCGGCATGAACATCCACAGGAACACGTATGCGATGACGCCGGCCCCGAACGCGAGAGCGGCCGCGGCGAACGCGAGTCGCACCAGCCATACGGGCGCTCCCAGATGTAGGCTCACGCCACGGCACACGCCGACGA
>OAWR01000028.1_pt1 | contig 45531 bp, 48 predicted proteins | sample 1476931 | NCBI WGS metagenome assembly OAWR01 (sample SAMEA2580242, study PRJEB22360) | human gut metagenome | biome: human gut; feature: human-associated habitat; material: faeces | place: Denmark | collected 2008/2010 | reverse complement strand
ATTTTTAAATTTCCAGTAATTAAATTATTTGGTTCTTCAAATTTATATTCTTTATTTTTATATATTATTGATTTTTTTTCTCTACAATGATCTAAAAAATCATCCTTAATTTGATTAAAATTAAAATTTTGTTTTACAACAAGAGCCTTATCACAAAAATCTTTAAAAATTCCATCTTTTATTTTATATTGTATTTCTTGAGAATTTGCTTCATTATTCATCACAGGCTTTATACCTTCTACAAATTCTTCATATCCATAGCTTTGATGAAAAGTAGTAAATACTATTTGTCCCTTTCTTGCATACTCATCAAATTTTGCTTTTTTCTCATCTCTACTTTCTAAATTTTCGCCAAAAATTTCCAAAGCTTTATCTATAGTATGATAAGTTTTTCCTGTCCCTGGAGGTCCATAAAGAATTTGATTTAAGGGTATATTATTATTTATATTGTCCTTTATAATTTTAAAATCATCTTTAGAAAATGTATTTTTTGGTATAGCAAAAAATTTGCAATTTTTATAATATCTATAAAATATTCCTCCATCTTTACTCATAGTTTTTAAATAATTAAGAATAGAAGAAGTCCATTTATCACCTTGACTTTTTGTGTGAAATTCATCTATAAATTTACCTTCTTGATAAACATACACACTCATACCGCCATTTTTTACAACTGCTTCTTTAAATTCATCTTCATCTTTTGGAAAATAATAATACACATTACCATTTTGATCTGCCTTACTTATTTTCCAATCACATTTATTTTCTAGCATTGCATGCCTTTTGATTTTTTGTTTTTATTTTAATTATATAAAATAAAAATCTAAATTTTTACCATTGTATGAAGGTTCTAGCTTTTTTTATATCATTAAAATTTATAGTAGTTTTTTCTTTATTTTCTAAATTTTCTAAAGTGATATTTTCATCATCTACAGCAATGATTTTTGCTTCGAATTTTTCTTTTTCATTGGTTGTGATCTTCACAAGTTCACCTATACTTTTAGCAAAGTGTTCTATCCTACTCAGTTTTCTTTCAAGCCCCGGTGAAGATACTTCTAAAAAATACTCCCCATTTACAGGTGGTTCTACATCAAAAATAGGCGATAAAATTTCACTAAGCCTTGCACAATCATCAAGATTTACCCCACCTTCTTTTTGCACATAAATTCTATAAATTTTTCTGCCATTTTCACTTACTAGCTCATCATCATAAAAGCTAAGTTCTGCTTCTTTGCAAAGGGCTTCAAGATTCATTTTTATCCTTTTTTATTTTTTCAAAAAGTGCATCCATATGGTTTTGATACTCAAGCCTATCATCAAATTTAAAGTGAAAATTCGGGCACCTATACCAGCCCTGCTCACTCATGCAGTAATTTTGCAAAGCTCTACTTGCCTTTTTTAAAGAAGATAAAATTTTTTCTTGCTCATGAACATTAAAAAACATCTTATCAAGATACACAAAAGCATCGTATCTGCCTTTTTTACACTCTACATCCACTACACACAAATTTTTCAAATTTCCATCATCTAAATTTGCTAAAGCTTCAGGGATCAGCTCTTTTAAGATACTTTCAGTGCGTAGTTTTTTAATCTCACTTGGATTCATAGACTTGCTTGTTCCTGTACTTCTTTATAGCTTTCTATATAATCACCCACTCTCATATCATCGCACCCTTCTATACCTACGCCACATTCATAGCCTTTTGCCACTTCTTTAGCATCATCTTTAAAGCGTTTAAGCGAACTTACATTGCCTTCATAAACCACAACTCCATCACGGATAAGGCGAATTTTGGCTCCACGGTTAATCACCCCTTCAGTTACCATACAACCTGCGATTTGTCCGATTTTTGGCACATTGATCACTTGTCTAATCTCTGCTTGTCCTAATTGCTCTTCAGAAATAATCGGACTCATCATACCACCAAGCAAGGCTTTTACATCATCTAAAAGATTATAAATCACATTATAGGTTTTAATTTCTACGCCTTTATCTTTAGCACGCTCTTTAACTTCCCCTGTTGGGCGTATGTTAAAACCTAGTACGATAGAGTTTTCACTCGCACTTGCAAGCTCTATATCACTTTGCGTGATTCCACCTACTCCGCTATGAATGATATTCACTTTGATTTCATCATTTCTAAGTTTTTCTAAACTTGCTTTTAAGGCTTCTAAAGATCCTTGCACATCAGCTTTTAAAATAACAGGCAAGGCTTTTAGATTGCCTTCTTTGATCTTAGCTCCAAGCTCATCAATGCTAACTTTAGTAGATTTGCTAAGTTCTTTTTGGCGATTGTATTCGTGGCGTTTATTAGCGTATTCTCTTGCTTCTTTATCGGTTTTTACTGCGATTAAAATTTCACCTGCATCTGCTACTTCACTAAGTCCTACGATAACCCCACATTCGCCTGGTTTGATTTCCTTTAAAGCTTTACCTTGATCATCACTCATCGCACGCACTTTCCCATAAGCCTCACCTGCAACCACGGTACTTCCTACAGTAAGTGTTCCATTTTGCACGATAATAGTAGCTACCGCACCACGCCCTTTTTGCACAGAACTCTCTATAATGCTTGCTTTAGCAAAACTTTTTGGATTGGCTTTAAGTTCTAAAATATCAGCTTGTAAAAGCACGATCTCAAGCAAATCTTCAATCCCCATTCCTGTTTTAGCCGAAACCCCTACAAATTCATAAGATCCGCCCCATTCTACTGGCATGATTTCCATTTCTGCGAGTTGAGTTTTTACCATATCAGGATTTGCTGCTTCTTTATCCATTTTGTTAATAGCAATAATAATAGGCACACCTGCTGCCTTAGCATGATTTATCGCTTCTTTGGTTTGTGGTTTTACCCCATCATCTGCAGCTACAACGATGATTACAATATCAGTGATACTTGCACCCCTTGCACGCATAGCAGTAAAAGCTTCGTGACCTGGAGTATCAATAAAAGTAATTTTACGCCCATTTTTTTCTACCATATAAGCACCCACATGCTGAGTAATACCCCCTGCTTCACCACTTGCAACGCGTGATTTTCTAATATAATCTAACAAAGAAGTTTTACCATGATCAACATGCCCCATGATAGTAATCACAGGTGCTCTAGTCACTAAATCTTTTTCATCAATCTCTTCTTCATAGTCTTTTACATAATCAAACTCATCAGCCTCGTTAATGATATTGATCTCTATACCAAATTCAGCAGCCAAAATTTCAATCGCATCTTCATCTAAGAAATCATTTTTTGTCGTCATCATTCCAAGCATGAAAAGTTTTGAAATCACTTCACTAGTGCTTTTTCCTATCTTATCAGCGAATTCATACACACGAATTTCTTTAGAAATAGCAACGCTACTTACTTCTTCTACTTCCTTTTTTTCAATCTTTTTAGGTGGTTTTTTACGACTTCTTCTTTGAATTCCACCTTCAAGTCCAAAACCCGCAGAATTTCCAACAGCTTGTCTTATAAAATTAGGTTGTTTTTTATTGATATTTTGTGGTTTTTCTTGTTCTTTTACACTAAAATCAGGCAACACTACCTCATCTTCATCATCTAAAGAAATATCACCAAAATCATGTTCATCTAAAAAATTCATTTTTTCGGTACTTTCTTTTTTACTCGCGACAAAAGATTTTTTTTCTTTTTTCTTTTTCTTTAAACTCTCATCAGCATTTGAAAACATGGTTTTTAAACTTAAGCGCTCTTCATTATTGATAGATATATCATTTGAATTTTTTACTTCTTCTTTTTTAACTTGAATTTCTTCTTCGTCTTTTTTCTTTTTAACAATAACAAGTCCGCGTCTTTTAGCTAAAGTTGCACTAGCAAGGCTTTGTGGCTTATGAGCATCAATAATTTCTTGTTTTTCTTCTTTTGCATTTTCTTTTTCAACTTTTAATTCTTCTTTTTTAACTTCTTGTTTAAGCTTTTCTTCTTTTTTAGGTTCTTTTTTTTCAGATTCATTTAGCTTTTCTTGTTCTTTTATATTTTCTTTTTTAGGCTTTTTTGCCGTAGGAGTTTTGATATTTTTCTTAAAAGCTTCTGGAATTTCTCTTGTTTGTATATACTCATAAATAGCTGCCGCAATCTCAGGTTCTACAGCATTTGATGCTGTTTTAATTCCAAGCCCTAATTCATTTGCCTTTTCAATAATTTCCTTACTATCATAACCTAATTCTTTTGCGATTTCATGAATTCTAATCTTTGCCATTTAAAAATATCTCCTTAAGTCCTTGCTGAGTAATTTTAGTATTTAAATTTTTACATATTTTAGAAAATGCTTTTTGCAAGATTTTATCTTCTTTTTCAATACAATTTTGACATAAATACCCGCTTCTTCCATGTTCTGCTTTAGGCACAATATCTCCTAAAACAACTTTAAATCTAAATAACATATTTTGCTCAAAGCGGTTTTTACACACTATGCACATTCTAATTGGTATATGTTTTTTCAAAATTATATCTTTTTTTTATATTTTTTAGCAAATTTCAAAGCCATTATCATCAAATTCTAAATATTGCACACGAAAATCTTTAAATTTTGTTTGCATTTTCTTTACTAAAGCTAAAGCATCATCTTTGAAAGCTAAAGAAAAAAAGCTCGATCCTGAACCTGAAAGTGTGCTCATTAAAGCTTTATTTTCTAAAGCAAATTTTTGCACTTCAAAAAGCTCGGGTAAGTTTTTCATACGATTGATTTCATGGAGCTTATCTTGACTTGCAAATTTTAAAAATTCATATTTTTTCTCCAAAAAACAAGCGGTTAAAAATGAAGCATGAGAAAGGTTGAAAACCGCATCATTAAAACTCAAATTTTTGGCCAAAGCTTGGCGTGATTGTTCCGTGCTCATTGCCAAATTTGGGATCACAACCACAGCAGCTAAATCTTTATCAATCTCTTTTTTGATACTATAAACTTTATTTTTTTCAACCAAAGAACACACAAAACCACCAAGAGTAGCTGGAGCGATATTATCTGGATGGTTTTCATAAATTAAAGCTTCATCTAAAATACGTTCTTTTTCTACCTTAAATCCACTCATATAATAAGCACTGGCAATAGCTCCAACAATCACAGCTGAAGAGCTTCCTAATCCTCTTGAAAGAGGAATGTTATTTTGAAAAATAAAACGAAAATTATCTTTTTTTCCACTTAGTTTTTCATAAATTTCATAAAAAATATTTACAAATATGTTGTTTTTTTTAAGAAAAATATTATCACTGCCCTCACCTCCAATACTAATGCTAAAAACACCTGATTTTTGGATTTGAGTTTCATTAAAAAGCTTTAAACTAAGTCCTAAACAATCAAAACCTGGCCCTAAATTCGCACTCGTAGCGGGAACTAAAATTTTCAAATTTCATCCTAAATTGCATCTAAAAAATAAAAGGGAAGATTATCATTATTTAGTTTAAGCTCTTGTAAATTTTTTGGTAAAAAAAACTCTGCTGGGATATTTTGCTCTAAACAAATTTCACCTTCCTTATATACAAAACAAAAATTTTTATTTGCACTTATGGGTTTATAGCCATTTAATTCAAAAGCACTCACCGCAAATAAAGGAATATTTTTTACTATACTTAAAGTACTCAAACTTACATAAGAAATTTTAATCCCCATATAAGAACCTGGACCATTAGCATAGATTAAACTTGTAAAATCATATTCTTTAAGCAATTCATCTAAAATTTTTGGTAAAAATTCGCTTGCTTTTTCTTCACTTTTATAAGTTTTTATAAGTTTATCATCTTGATAAATTCCGATCATTAAAGGCTTAGATAAAGCATTAAGCAAAAGAGAGGTTTTTATGCAAATACCTTTTCATAAGCTTTTTGGGTTGTTTTTTCAAGGCTTACAATTTCATAAGCATCTTTATCTTTTAAAACTTCTTTAGTAAGTAAATGATTTAAATGATGACTCCCAGCATATGAAATATAATCCCCAAAAACACGATATCCAAGTAAGGTTAAATCTCCAATTGCATCTAAAATTTTATGTCTTACAAACTCATCTTTGAAACGCAAACCCTCAGGATTTAAAATACGATTTTCATCTACCACTATAGTATTTTCTAAACTTCCACCTAGTGCTAAATTCATACTCCTAAGAGCTTGAACATCTTTTAAAAAACCAAAAGTTCTAGCCCTTGCTATGTTTTCTATATAATTTTTTTTGCTGAATTCAAAATTGTAACTTTGTTCACCTATAACAGCATTGTCAAATTTAATTGTGTAATTAATACGGGGTTCTTTAGTAGGAGTTAAACGCACAAATTTATTACCATCTCTTACTTCTATAGGCTTTTTAATTACCATAATTTTTTTAGGTGCATCAAGTTCTTTTACCCCTGCTTCATCAAGCATCATACAAAAACTAATACTTGATCCATCCATAACAGGAGCTTCATTTGCATTTAAAACTATGCGTACATTATCGATTCCATAAGCATTAATCGCACTCATTAAATGCTCTATTGTAGAAATAAATCCACGATCGTCTCCTAAAACAGTTGCCATTTGAGTATTGATCACATTTTCAGGACTTGCCTTATAGCTTGCATTAAGATCGCTTCTAAAAAATACTATACCACTATTTGCTTCTAAAGGCTCTAAAGTAATTTCTATGGGTTCACCCTTATGAAGTCCTATACCTACGCCTTTGACAGTTTTTGCTAAAGTTAATTGTTTCATTAATTTTTTCCTAAAATTATCTTTTTACCATCATTTAAAACATTGTAAATATTATTTTCTATCCATTTTTTATCTTGCCATTGTTCAGGACGCGTTTCAACTCCTTGAACTAAAACTCCAAAATGCAAATGATCACCTAAGGCTAAACCACTTGTTCCTGTTTTGCCTATAATGCTTTGTTTATTAATCATTTCATCTAAATCAACATTTTTAGAAGAACAGTGCCCATAAAGACTATATACTCCAAAACCATGATAAACAATTAAATTTAAACCATAAATTCCATTTTCAGCAGCAAAAACAACCTTGCCTGCGTTATTGCTTATGATAGGAGCTTGTGCTACGCTTGCTAGATCAAGCCCCATATGATAAGAATCACTCACAAATTGCCCATTATAAGAATAATACCTATGATCAGCAAAATCCGCTACTTTCATACCATTTTTAAGAGGTAAAAATAAATTCAAATCAAAATTATCAATTTTTTCCTCAGGTACTTTTGAAGTGATTTCATGGATAAGTTCTTCATTGCTATTTCTTAAAGTTTCATTGACAAACTTAAATTTTTCATAACGATTGAGATTATTATCTTTTGGAGCGTATTGATTTGCTAAATTCTCAATCTTTCCATCTAAAAATTTATCCGTTAGATTGATATTTGAAACACGATATTTACGATTAACAAAATAATACCTTATACGTTCTTTTGAAATATTTCCCACTTTATCCGTAGCGATAACAAATGCGCGAAATTCCTCATCTCTTGCATCCCAAGCAATCAAAGCCGCATAATACCCTTCTTTTACATAAGGTGTGGCTTTAAAGATTCTACCTTTATTTGTTTCTATATACACCTTATCTAAATTAGCATCATCGGCCTTAAAAACAACAGCCCCGGCACCGCCTTGCTCGATTTGGTAAGAATTGCTTATGATATTGATTTTTGGAGCCGTATTATCTACTAATACCGCAATTTGTTTTCTTGCTTCATTGCCACTAAAAAAATTCCAAAAACTAGAATCTTTAGCTATCACCTCCAAAACAAAAGATTTTACATTTTCTTTGTAACCAAATTTTGGCAAAGCAACTTGTAAGGCAATATCTTTTAAATTAGAAATCTTTTCATCTGCTATAACCATTGCACTAGTATTGTCGTCTTTATGCAATATAATTTGTACATTTTTGATAGAACTTTCATCATCTTTAACATGCACTAAAATAGGTTTTTTAAGATCAGTATATACAACATCTGGCATTAAAATTTGAGGAGGATTTTTTTCAAAAATACTTAATCTTGAAATAAAAAAAATCAAAATTACTATTAAAACTAAAATTAAAACAGATAAATAAGTTTTGCCTTTTCTTTTTGCCATAACCTTCCTTAAAAATTTTCAATGTTTTTGTTGTTTTTAGTATAAATTCTATTATATTTTCAGTAAATATCTAGCAAATTTATAAAATTTCTCTTAGAGTATTAGCTTGTTTCATCCATTCTCTTAATTCATCATTTTTGTCTAATTGTATCATTTGTTTACATCTCTCTAATTCTTGTTGAAAAAAATCAATAGAACTTAATAAGTTATCTTTATTTTGTAAAAAAATACTTTCCCACATTTGTGGCGATGATTTGGCAATTCTGCTCATACCTTTAAAAGATCCTCCAGCTAAATGAACAATATTTCTTTTATCTTCTTCTTTCATTACAAAATTTGCCAAAGAAAAACTTATAACATGAGGCAAATGTGAAATGATAGCAGCATGATGATCATGGGCTTTACTATCCATAAAAACAATTTTCATCCCTAAATGAGAAAAAATTTCTACCGCTCTTTTTTGATGCAAATCATCAGCTATTTCACTATCGCAAAGAACACAAACTGCATCTTTATAAAGCTCTTTAAAAGCTGCTTTTGGACCTGAATTTTCAGTTCCTGTCATAGGATGAGCAAAAAGAGTTTGTTTGATTAAATTCTTAGGCAAACTTTCTATAATTTTTCTTTTTGTACTTCCAAGCTCTATAATTGTTACATTAGAAGGCAAATCAACTAACTTTTGCAAAATTTCTATAATAGCATTAACAGGAGTTGCGACAAAAATCATATCACATAAAGCTAAATCTTTAAATTCTATAAGCTCATGAATAAGACCTAATCGCAGGGCATCTTTTTCATTTTCTTTACTTAAATCCATACCATAAACACAAGAAATAAGCTTATTTTCTTTCAAACAAAGCCCTAAAGATCCACCCATAAGCCCAAGCCCTATAATTGCTATTTTCATACTTTCTACCTTAGTTTTTTTGTTAAATTTTTTTTGCTATTATACAGCTTTTAATAAAGCTTTAGGTAAAAAATCAATGAAAAAACATCTTATTAGTATTTGTGCTTTAGTTGCTATAGCCAATGCAGCAACCATTAAAGATATTAAATTTATCGGATTAAATCATTTATCGAACACAAGCGCTATAAATATCACGGGGCTTAAAATAGGCGAGGAAATAAATCCTGCAAAAATCAACACTGCTATTCTTAATCTTTATAAACAAAATTATTTCGAAAATATTGCAGTAGAAAACAACAATAGAATTTTGGAAATTATAGTTACCGAAAAACCAACTATAGCAAAGGTTACTATCACAGGTATAGCTTCAAATGATAGAAAACAAGTTGAAAGTATTTTAGGGATTAAAAGAGGCACACTACTTGATGAAGGAAGTATAAAAGAAGCTATTGAACGCATTAAAGCTTATTATGAAGCAAAAAGTTATTTTGATACTATTGTAGAATACAAAAAAAAGACTTTAGAAAATACCGATGGACTAGAGCTTGAATTTATAGTAAATCGTGGCGAAAATATCATTATTGATAATGTTCATTTAAGTGGAGCCAAGAAATTTTCATATTCTGATATAGAACCTGCTGTTGTTAACAAAGAAAAAGAATTTATGGGATGGATGTGGGGACGCAATGATGGAAAATTAAAAGTTTTTGAACTTAGTAACGATAGTTCAAGAATTGCTGATGAATATATGAAAAAAGGATATTTAGATGTTCAAGTATCCTCGCCTTATCTTAAAACCTACACAGATACTTATCAAGCAAATTTGACTTATTTTATCAAAGAAGGAAAGCCTTATAAAATTAAAAGTATAAGCATAGAAAATCCTTTATTTGATGATAAACAAAATGCACAAACCGTAAAAGATTTAAGATCAAGTGCTGGCAAAACTATCAATATCGAAGACATTAGAAAAGATGTTAAAACCATAGAAACACAAAGTGCTGATTTAGGCTATGCGTTTGTAGAAGTCTATCCTGATATTCAAAAAAATGATCAAACTCAAGAAGCCACCGTTGTATTTAAAGTAATCCCTCATGATAAAGTTTATATAAGAAATGTTATTATTTCAGGAAATTCACGTACTGTAGATCGCGTCATACGCCGAGAATTATATATAACAGAAGGTAATTTATACAATAGAACAGACTTAAGCGAGTCAAAAAATGCTTTAAAAAGAACTTCTTATTTTGACGATGTAAATATTAAAGAAGAAAAAGTTGATGATACACATATTGATTTGATTGTTGATGTTAAAGAAGCTTCTACAGGAGCTATTTCTGGAGGTATTGGCTATGGATCAAGCGATGGTATTTTACTTAATGCTTCTTTATCAGATACAAATATCTTTGGTTCAGGAATAAAAAGCTCTGTAAGCGTAGATAAAAGCGATGATACCTTATCAGGAAGGATTAGTCTCATAAATCCACGCGTTCTTGATAGTCAATATAGTCTGGGTGGAACACTTTATTCAAATGACTATGAATGGGATAATTATTCAGAAAAAAATTACGGCTTTGATATAACAGTTGGACGCCAATTTGCAAGATACTATAATGTAAGCTTAACTTATAATCTTGAACAAAGCGATATATATCACTTAAGTCCAACTCTTTTAAGAACAGGATATGAACTTGGCAAAAGTATTAAAAGCTCTATAACTCCAGCAATCACCTTTAACAATACAGATGATTATTATCTGCCACGATCAGGTATCATTGCTTCAACTAGTTTAGAATACGCTGGACTTGGCGGAGATCAAGAATTTATTTCATCAAGCTCTAAATTTAACTTTTATCAAGGTTTGCAAGACTATATAGGATATGATCTTATTTATCGCTATAAAGCGAGTTTTTATAAAGTATGGGATGAAGGCTATTTGCCAATTAATCAAAGAATTTATTTAGGTGGTATTAGATCGATACGCGGTTTTGAAAGCAGAACGGTAAGTCCTAAAAACCAATGGGGAGATGAAGTAGGTGGAACCATAGCTTTTGCCAATTCCGTAGAACTTAGCTTCCCTTTGATTGATAGAATCAAACTTCGTGGTAGCGTGTTTTTTGATTATGGTATGATAGGGCGTAAAAATTTAGATGAAATAAAAAGAATGAGTACAGGTATAGGCATTGAATGGATTACACCAATTGGACCTTTACAGCTTGTATTTGCCAAACCTCTTAATGATAAAAAAGGTGATGATACTAATAGTTTTGAATTTAATCTTGGAACACGCTTTTAATGAAAGAATTTTTAGATGCTTGCTTGAATGCAAATTTGCAAATACGCAAGTATCTAAACAATATCCCACAAAATGATCTTAAACTTTGCTCTAAATTAGGCTATGATGAAAATCAAGGCTATGAGCTTGACTTAAAATGTGAACAAATTTTCATAAAATATCTTAGTTGTTTTGGGCAAATTTTTTCTGAAGAAAGTGGCTTGATCGGGAAAGATAACCCAAAACAAATGATTCTTGATCCTTTGGATGGAAGTTCAAATTTTGTTTCTAAAATACCATTTTATGGAACTTCTATAGCTCTCATAGAAAAAGATCAGGCAAAAAGCGCTTTTGTTTGCAATCTTGTCAGTCAAGAAATTTTTGCTTTTAATAACAATCAATCTTTTAAATCTAATCTTTCCGATCCAAAATACTCACCCTTAACACCTAATCTATTTTCTAAAATAGGTATAGTTGAAAAAATTTCACTTTATCCAGAACTTCTCGATTTTTTAACAAAAAATCAATTAAAATTTCGCTCTTTGGGCGCAACAGCCTTAAGTCTCGCTTATGCTTCGTATTTTAGTTTTGTATTAATTCTTGGAAAAACACGAATTTTTGATACAGTAGCTGCTTTAACAATTCATCAAAATTTATATATAGAAAAAAATGAAAATTTCCTTCTCCTAAGCCAAGACAAGAAAATTTTTGATATAATCTTAGAATTTTTAAAAAATAATTAGGTGAATATATGAATTTTGCAGATATTTTTTCAAAAATAAGAAGACAACAACCTAGCGTTAAAGAAGCTCCAAATCACTGGGTAAAATGCCAAAGTTGTCATGCTTTGATGTATTATAAAGAAATAGAATCTTGTTTTAATGTTTGCCCTAAATGTAATTATCACATGAGAATTTCAGCTGATGAACGTATTAAACTTTTAAGCGATGAAGGCAGTTTTATTGAGTATGATGCAAATTTAGAGGCTATAGATCCTTTAAAATTTGTTGATAGTAAATCCTATAAAAAACGCCTTAGCGAAGGTGAAAGTAAAACAGGTAGAAAAAGTTCTGTTATTAGTGGAGAATGTGAAATCAATGGTTTAAAAACCCAACTTGTTGTATTTGATTTTTCTTTTATGGGCGGATCTTTAGGTTCTGTTGAAGGAGAAAAAATCGTTAGAGCTGTACAAAGAGCCATCACAAGCAAAACCCCTCTTGTCATCGTAAGTGCAAGCGGTGGAGCTAGAATGCAAGAAAGTACTTATTCTTTGATGCAAATGAGCAAAACTAGCGCCGCACTTAAACTTCTTAGCAAAGAAAAACTTCCTTATATTAGCATTTTAACTGATCCTACTATGGGCGGAGTAAGTGCTTCTTTTGCTTGGCTTGGAGATTTAATCATCGCTGAACCTGAAGCTTTAGTCGGTTTTGCTGGTGCAAGAGTTATTAAACAAACTATAGGAGCAGATTTACCTGAAGGCTTTCAAAAAGCAGAGTTCTTGTTAGAACATGGACTTATAGATGCCATAGTTGAAAGAGGAGAACAAAAACAATATCTTAGCGATGTGCTAAAATTTTTCAGTGGAAAATAATTTGCAAGTTAATATCTTTTGTATTCAAAAAAGTGATGAATTTAAAACTTGGAGTGAGAAATACTCTAAACTTATTTCTAAATACGCCACTTTAAAAGAAATAAATGTTTTTAATAAAAAAATAGCCTTAGCTCAAAATTTAAATGCCATAGAAGCAAAAAAAAGCTATGAAGAAGCTTTTATGCCTTATAAAAAAGGCTATTGTATCGCTCTTGATGAAAAAGGGAAAGAACTTACAAGTATAGAATTTGCAAAACTCATCCAAGATAAAAATGAATTAAGTTTTTTTATAGGTGGTGCTTATGGTTTAAGAGAAGAATTTAATCAAAGTTTGGATTTTAGACTATCATTAAGCAAACTTACTTTAGCACATCAATTTGTTAAAACCTTACTTTTAGAACAAATTTATCGTGCATTTTGCATCAACAACAATCACCCTTATCACAAATAGAAAGTTTTAAAATGAAAAAAAATGAAATACAAAATTTCAAAAATATTTTAGAAGAAAGAAAAAAAACCATCTTAGAAAATTTGCAAAGCAATTCAAATGAAATCGAAGCTCTTCACAATAGCGTCCCAAGCGATAGTGTAGATTTTTCTATCATAGAAACAGGCTCTCAAATTGACTTTACTATCAGCACCAATCTCAAAGAAGAACTTATAGAAATCGAAAATTCTTTAGATAAAATCAAAAACGGCACTTATGGAATTTGCGAATCTTGCGATGATGAAATCGACTCTCAAAGACTAAAAGTCAAACCTCACGCAAGATATTGTATCACTTGCCGTCAAATTGCAGAACAAGGAAAAAAACATGAAAATTAAACTCTTTTTACTTGCAAGTTTTATTTATATAGCACTTATTTTTGCCTTTGCTTGGCATCTAGAACTAGGAAGCTATACTCTAAATATCAGTACTTATACCTTTGAACTACCTATTATGATATGGCTTGTTATTCCTTTATTTGTTTATATGATTTTAGCCGTTTTGCACATAGCATTTTATGGATTTTTGCGTTATTTAAAATTTAAGCATTTTTTTAAAGATGCAGCTAAATTTGAAGCTTATACTCAAGATTTGCTCCTTGAAAAAGATCTTAAAACCACTTTTCAAACAAAAGAATTTAGAGCTGTGGCACAACTTTTTAAAACCCTAAAAACACATGAAAAAATTCCACACTCAAATAAAATCAATGAAATTTTAGATCTTATTGATGGTTTAAATAAAAACGAATTTTTTAACCTTAGTAAATTTAAACTCGAAAATAACAATGTTTTATATTTGCAAAATGAAAAAAATCATCTCAAAAACGATGCAAATTATGCCTATAGCAAACTTAAAAACCTTAATGAAATCAAAGATGAATTTGAAGAAATTGCTTTTAATACTCTTATAGAAAAAGCTAGTTATGAACAAATTAAAAATGTAAAAATCCCTAAAAAGCCTTCTGAAGTTCTCACACTTATCAAGCGTTTTAAAGAAGGAAATTTAGAACTTAGTGCAGCAGAATACGAAGTTTTACTTTCACACAATATACTAAGCGAAAAAGACTATCTTAACGCAGCAAAACTAAGTACTAAACTTTTAAATCCTGATGCTATTTTAGGAATTTTTAACAAAATTAAAAATGAAAAAAGCGAAGCTTTAAGAGCACATTTATATCTTTTAGCTGAATTTGGACTTTTAGATGAGTTAAGAGAGCAAATTCACAATGATGATAAGAAATTTAATGATTTTAAGGCCTTTTTAGCCTTGCGTGAAAAAAATATCAAAATCAATCTAAACCAACTCATACAATGATAGATTTTAGCAAAAAACCTTTATTTTTAGCTCCTATGGCAGGTTTTTCAGATCTGCCTTTTCGTAATGTAGTAAAAAAATTTGGTGCTGATATTACCATAAGCGAAATGATAAGTTCTAATGCCTTAGTTTATGAAAGTTCTAAAACTCTACATATGCTAGAAAGAGCTGAATTAGAAAATCCTTATATAGTCCAAATTGCAGGTGGAGATAAAGAAGTGCTAAAAAAAGCAGTGCAAATGCTAAATGAAATGGATTTTGTAGATGGGATTGATTTTAATTGCGGTTGCCCTGTAAATAAAGTTGTTAAACAATGCGCTGGCAGTGCTTTGCTAGAAAATTTAGAGCTTTTTAAAAATCTTGTAGGAGTAATTAAAGAAAACAATAAAAAAAGCCTTACAAGTGTGAAATTTCGACTAGGATTTAATGAAAAATATCCTGAAAAAATGGCTAAAATTTGTGAAAGCTTGGGGGTGGATTTTGTAAGCATCCACGGACGCACAAGAAAACAGCTTTATAGCGGAAAAGCCGATTATGAATCCATTGCCAGTGCTAAAGAGAGCGTGAAAATTCCTGTGATTGCAAATGGTGATATTAACGCACAAAACGCTAAAGAAGTTTATGAAATCACAAAATGCGATGGACTCATGATAGGGCGTGCAAGCGTGGGAAATCCTTGGATATTTTATGAAATCAAAAGCGGTAAAAGCGTAGATGAAAAACTCAAAAAAGAAATCATACTCACTCATTTTGATGAAATGATAAAACACTACAAAGATCAAGGCGTAAGTATATTTCGCAAGCATTTACACGAGTATTCTAAAGGCTATAAAGACGCTTCAGCCTTTAGAGATGAAGTCAATCGTATCGACAATACAGAAAAAATGCGAAAAAAAATAGAAGAATTTTTTAGTTTAACTTGATTGATTTTTATAATTTAAAAAACCTTAAGCCTTAATATCTATACTTTTTGGTGTAGAATTTAAAGAAAGGATTTTATTAAATTCTCCTGCATCATCATCACTAAATTTCATACCAAAAAGAAGTTCTAATTCTTTACTAGTGCTAAATTTATCTTTTAATAATTTTTTTACAAGTTCGCTTCTTGTATTATCATCTTTGTAAGTTTCTTTGTTTTTACTTTCTGCTTGTATAGGTTTAAAAGGCTTTTCTTTGCCTTCTTCTGAAGTTTCTTTGTTATTTGTATTTTTTAAAGGATTGCTATAATCTACACCTTTTGCCTTTTCTGCTTCTTCTAGTGATTTTACAAACTCATCGTGTCTTTGTTTAAAATCAAGATATTTGGTTTTAAATTCTTCTAGGCTCATATTAGAATTAATAAGCTTATTGTATTCATCTCCTAAATTCTTAATAGTTTTTATTAGTTTATCATCTCCTAAATTTTTAGCTCTATTTATATAATTCCATATTGATAAACTATCTCCCATAGGATTGCCCCAGCCATCTTGCTCGTAGGAATATTTTAAAGGATTTTTATTCATAAAGGACAAAAATTCTTTTATTTCATTGTTGTCCGTATCGCTATTAAGTCCAGCTAATTTACCCAGTAAGGTTGTTTGTCCTTTAATTGTGCTAAGATTATTTATAAAAAACGCAATTAAAGCACCACCTTTAGATATTTTGTTATCATGTATTTGATATTTATTAGAACCCAAATCTGCTATATTTTCATCAGTAAGCTTCCAAATGAAAGCATTATCGCTTTGTAATTCTTGCCAATAATTTACCCCATCTTTTTGGGATAGATTTTTTAAATCCTGTTCTTGAAAGCTTTCTCCTAATCCCTTATCTTTAACAAAAGAAGAAAAAGAGTTATAAGCATTTCCTATTGTTTTAGCAATGTCTATTTGAGAGTAAAAAGGTTGTCTTTTAATAAAGTTATTTACAAAATTATTTAAACCATCTGCATAAATCTTATAATCTTTTGGCAAACCTGCTGCTTCGTTAAAATCACTTGTAAAAAAGCCCTCTTTATCTACGCCATAGCCTAAAATTTTATCTACCGCTTGTGATTTATCACTTACAAGGTTATTATTTGCTATGGCATTAGATGATTTTGTATTTGAAGTAGTATTACTAAAAGTATTTGTGTAATTGTAGTTTGAATAAGAATTTATACCATTAATCATTTTTGCCTTCCTTGTAAATGAAATTTATTAAGATAAATCGGCAAAAATGATTTTTTTTAATATTTTTACTCATATATTTAAAATATAAAGCGCAAGTCTTCTAGCTCTTGAAAAAAATCTTACTTAATTTCCAAAGTCCTTACAATCAAACTTTTAGGCAAATTAAAACACTCTATAAGTTCTTTCTCTTTTTCTCTCATTTCTCCATTATCATTTTCATGATCAAAACCTAGTAAATGAAGCATAGCGTGGATAAAAAGCAAGCTTATTTCTTCTTCATAGCTATGCCCTAACTCTTTAGCCTTCTCTTTTGCCAAATCCACATTGATCACAACAGAACCCAAAGGCAAACTCTCATCGATATTTTCAAGCGGAAAAGAAAGCACATCAGTGGTTTTATCTTGTTTTCTTTGCTCTAAGTTAATTTCTTGCATTTCTTTACTATCCACAAAGACAAGCTCCACATCTTTAGGACTTAAAAAACTTGCTATAGATTCTAAAAAATCACATTTTTCATCACTTAATATCATAAACCTTCCTTAATCAAATGATATAAATTTTCTATTTCTTCATCATCAAAAATCGCACAATTTTTACTGCTATAAAATTGTTTTAGTTTTTTCTCTTCAAACTCAAATCCTAAAGCACATTGAGAATGCGAAGGTAAAAAAGCCCTTAGTAATGTAATGGGATTTTGAATTTTCTCATCACAGGCGAAACAAAAAAAATCTTTATGCAATCTTCCTTCAAATTCCAAAATTTTTAAATAAGCATCAACAATAACACGCTTTGGATTTTGTTTTTCAAACCTTTTCACACACTCATCAAGTAAATCAAAATAAAAACTATCAAGCTCTTCCACATCTTTTAAGTGTCTATATAAAAGACGGATAAATTCTTGCCAAATAAGCATTTTATCCCTTTGCATAATCCATAAAAATCCCAAATGCAATACATCTTTAAGTCTTGGTAAAAAACTAGGATTTTCTTCTAAAGCAAAGTCGATTTTATAGCCACTTAAAATACTAGAATGTCTAAGTCCATAAAAACGATAAGCCTTAATAAGCATTTTAGGACTTAAAATATAAACGATCAAATCCTCATCTTTAACTTTTTGAGTATGAAGTATAAAGCCTTGCATTAAACAATTTCAATACCATAAGCCCTAAGTATATCAAAAGCGGATTTTTCTAAATTTTCATCAAAACTTGCACTTAAATTTTGGTGTAAAATTATCCTTGCATTAGGCTTAGCACCAAAAGCTAAAATGATATTACAAAACACACAAATATGAGAAACAAGCCCTGCAAAATGAAGTTCTTCATAATCGCTTTTTTGTATGAAATTAGCTAGTTCTAAGCTACCAAAAGTATTTTTATAAAAAATTTTATGAGCTTTTTGTAAAAAAGGTTCAAATTCCTTTGGCATTTGCCAACCCAAACTCTCTTTAATACAATGTTTTACAGGTAAATTTAAACCTTCTTTACTTTGTAGATAATGCTCATCATGCGTATCATAGGTTAAAAGCAAATGCGTGTTATTAAAATCGATTTGATTTAAGGCTTTAAGAATATTTTCTTTGATTTTTAAAGCCTTATCAAAACCTAAACTTCCATCAATAAAATCATTTTGATAATCCACTAAAACAAAAGCTTTTTTCATGCTTTTATGCCTTTTGAAGCCAAAAACTCTCCGTGTGTAAATTGGCAAAAGCGGTTTTTAAACTTGTAAAAAGCTTAGGATGATCTTTTTCTAAATTTGCTAAAAGCTGTTTAGCTTCTTCTCTAGCGTGGGGGAATTTTACATTTTTTTCGCTGAGTTTCATACCAGGACAAAATTCATTTCCTATCACGCTAAGTTCATTTTGCGTAGCATTATCCCTAAGCTGTCTTTCTCGCACAAAAATCAAAGGGCGTATCACAATTACACCGCGTTTGCTTTGATAAATAGGCGCTAAGGTTCTTAAAGCTCCATTATGAATAAAATTCATAAAAAAGCTTTCTGCTGCATCATCTAAATGATGGGCTATAGCAAGCTTGTTAAAACCTTTTTCAAGAGCGTAAGTATATAAAGCTCCACGACGCATTCTCGAAAAATAACTACAAAAACTTGAATTTTCTCTTATGGTATCACCTGAAACTTCATAAATATTTGAATCAAGCACGCTATGTTTAATGCCGTGTTCTTCACAATGTGCATGAAGATGAGAATAATCCTCGCCCATGCCATAACTCAAAGTTACCGCTTCAAGTTCAAATTTAAAAGGAGCATGAGCTTGCATACGATTTAAAAGATGGGCTAAAGCCAAAGAATCTTTCCCGCCGCTAAGCCCTAAAAGAACCCTATCTCCATCTTTAATAAGTCCAAATTTAGCATTAGCTTGTGCAACTTGGCGTATGAGTTTTTTGCTAAGATTTATCATAATTTCTCGCACATTTTAAGCACAAAATTGGCTGAAATTTTAGCTGAATTGATCACAAACTCATCAAAATCAAATTCAGCCTTTTCCCCTGCTTTATCACTCATAGCTCTTAAGATAAAACAAGGCACCTTTAAAGCATCACAAACCAAAGCCACGCTTGCGCCTTCCATTTCACAAGCATCCGCATTGAAAATTTCTCTAATTTTTGCTTTTTTTGCTTCATCACAAATAAACTCATCACCCGTTGCAATAATACCTGCACGCAGTTTGATATTTAATTCCTTAGCAACTTCTAAAGCAAGATTGTTTAATTTCTCATCGGTTTTGATAAAAATTTCATTACCTGGAACAAAACCTAAAGGATGTCCAAAAGCGGTAATATCAAGATCGTATTGAGCTAATTTTGTTGCGTAAAGCAAATCGCCAATTTCAAGTTCAGGATTAAAAGCACCCGCAACTCCTGTAAAAAGCAAAGCTTGTGCGCCAAATTTTTCTATCATCACACTAGCACTAAGAGTAGAATTTACCTTTCCGATTTTAGAATACGCTAAAACAAGTTCATGATTTTTATACTTTGCAAAATAATAAGTATTATTAGCGTGTTCTATTTTTGTATAATCTTTAAGTGTTTCAAGCAAAGGAGTGATTTCTTCACTCATGGCTCCTAAAATTGCTATTTTCATCATATAACCTTTAAAAATTCATCAATATCATTCATATTTGTTAAAGCATAAGTTTCTTTTGAAGTGATTTTTTTATTCAAACCCTTAAGCACGCTTGCACCAAATTCTATGAAATAATCTACTTCATTTTCACATGCCTTAATGCTTTGTTTATAAAGCACAGGAGAGATAAGTTGTGCTTTTAAAAGTTCAAGGGCTTCTTCTTTGCTTGTATAAATTTTGGCATTTACATTAGAAATTACGGCTTTAAAATTTGGTTTTAACACCTTTTCAAGCTCCACACAAAGCTTAGCTGAAGCATTTTCCAAAAGAGGACAATGACTTGCCACGCTCATATTTAAAAGCATAGCTCTTTTAGCTCCTGCTTCTTTAAATACACTTTCATAACTTGCTAAATCAGGTTTTAAACCTGCTACAACGATTTGTCCATCGCAGTTATAATTTGCAGCGAAAATTTGCTTGTTTTCTTTTTGTGCTTTTTGACAAAGCTCTTCAACCTTTTCATCATCAAGCCCTAAAACAACCATCATACCCGCTTCAACTTTTACACAATCTTCTTGCATAAAAAGCCCTCTTTTATTGACCAAAGAAAGAGCCTCTAAAAAATCAAAAGCACCATTGACAGCTAAGGCTGAAAATTCTCCCAAAGAATGCCCTAAAGCAAATTTCGAACTTAAATCAGGTTTTTTTTCAAGTAAAACACTATAAGCCATTAAGGAATTTAAAACGATGGCGGGTTGAGTAAATTCACTTTGATTGAGTTTTTCGTTTTCTTCAAAAAGCAAATGTTTAAAATCAATCTTACAAAAATCACTTGCGTTTTGAAGGAGTTCTTTGGCTTTTATAGAGTTTTCATAAAAATCTTTTCCCATGCCAAGACTTTGTGAGCCTTGACCTGGAAATATGAACGCAGTCTTCATTAATGACAACCGCAACCGCCGCCACCACAGCAACCGCCGCCACCGTGTCCGTGATGATGATCGTGTCCATGTCCGCTTCCACAACCACAACTATGACTTCCTGCAATAATACCTGTAAGAATTTCATCTTCACTTGCAGCTCTAGCATCTACGATATTTAAAGAAAAAAGTAAATCACGACCCGCATAAGGGTGATTATAATCAATTGTCACATCATTTTCACTAATTTCTTTTACAGTTACACGAACAGTTTCGCCATTTTCACCTTCGCCAAAAAGCTCCATACCTACCTTTAAATCAATACCTGCAAATTGCTCTTTTGGTAAAGTTTGAACGGCATTTTCATCGTATTCGCCTAAACCTTTTTCTTTTTTAATTACCACATCAGCATTACTAGGGCAATCAAGCTTCATCACTTCTTCTTCTAAGCTTTCTAAAATCTGACCTTTGCCTAAAATAAAAGAAATAGGTTGAGAGTATAAATTTGATTCTAAAACTTCATTTGTATTTGCGTCTTTTAACTCATAAAACATTGAAACTACACTATTTTTTTCTATAGCCATTTTATCTCCTTAATTTATTTTCTATTAGGTGAAGCTTTTGCTTCGGGTGAATTTGGATAATTAGTTTTTAAAGCTTTATAAAAACCATTTGCTGTTTTTGTATCACCTGTTTTATCCAATGAAATGGCAGTATGATATAAAAGTTTTGGGAAATAATCCCCTTTTGTACTCAAAGAAGAACTTTTTTTATAATAAACAATAGCATTGTTATAATTTTTTTGTTTATACTCGATCTCCCCTAACCAAAAATTTGCTCTTGCAGGTTTATACTGCTTTGTTATGAGAAAATTTAATTTTGCTTTGGAATCTTCAAAAGCATTTTTATCAACATCTTTTATCGCTAATTCTAAAATTTCATTATTTTTTTTCTTTTTCCAAGATTCATCAATTTGTTTTGCTTTATCATCTTGGGTATTTTGAGTATTATTGTTTTCAATGGTACTATTTGAATCTGTAGTTGAAACAACAACACTAGGTGTAATAGTTTTAACGCTTAAATTTGCATCATTTAATTCGTTTTTAGAAACATAATTTGCATTAATAGCATCTACTAAAGAACTAAGTTCGGCTAAAACTTTTTTTACTTGCTTATTATTAGCTTCTTGAATTTTTCTACTTTCTTCAACATAAGCTTTTAATTTTTGAATTTCACTAGTAAAATTATTTTCAATATTTTGATTATTCTCTTCAACTTGACTTAATCTAGAATTTGATTTAGCATATTGAGAATTTATACCTTCTAAAGTACTTTGTAAACCCTCGATTCTTTCGTTAATTTCATTAATTCTAGCATTTGTTTGTATATTTTCATTATTTAAATTATCTAAATAATTTTTCATTTGAAGTTAAACCATAAGAAGAATTGCTTGTTATATCTCCTGCACCAAAAGCTGAGCTTTCTGCATAAAGTAAAGTAGCTCCAAGAAGAGCTACTGTGAATATTTTTTTCATTAATTATCTTGATAATTTAAATTCAGCACGTCTGTTTTGCGCATCGCAAGCTTTAGTTTTTTCAGTGCACACAGGATTTGTTTCTCCATAGCTTTTAACAGCAATTCTATCAGCATTTACACCTTTAGCGATTAAAGCTTCTTTTACAGCTTTTGCTCTTTTTAAACCTAGAGCTTGGTTATATTCATCAGTTCCCCACTCATCGCAGTTTCCTTCAACAGTAATACTTACACCGCTTACTTCAGTGTTAAAGATATTAGCATTCGTGCTTACAACATTTTGCATATCAGGACGAATGTTGAATTTATCAAAATCAAAATATACTTTATTTAAAGTATCATTAAGTTGAGAAATTTTTGAATCAATATCCCAACCATCACTTCCACCTGAACCACGATTTGAATCAACACTACTATCACCGCTTACGCTAGTGCTTTTTGTGCTACAACCACTAATAACAACTGCAAGAGCTGCAATTGAAGTAAAAAGAATTTTTTTCATTTATGACCTTTCAAAGTTAATAAATTCTTACTATTATATCTAATTTTTAATTAATTTTAACCTAAAATTGAAATTTTTACCAATCAATTGATTGAATTTTTCCAACCCTAAGAGGAAAATAAAAAGTCTTATTTGCATTTACACGAATAACACCTAAAGCACTTTGCGCACCTAAATATTTGATAAATACTATACTTCCACCATCACTAGAAAATCTTGGAAATAAATTTTTTCCATTTGCTGTAAGTTGACGAATATAATCACTATTAATTGACATCAAATAAATATTAAAAACACTTGCTTGATTTGGTTCACGACTTGAATAAACCAAAAAATCTTTATAAGTCGAAACAGCCGAATTGTTTCTACCATGAAAAACAACTTGTTCAGCACTATTACTATTTAAATCTTGCATAAAAATATTAGGATATCCCAAACGATCGCTTACAAATACCACTTTACTATCATCTGAGCCAATAAAATTTCCATTAACATCAATACCAGAATAATTAGTTAATTGTGTTAGATTTTTGGTATTTAAGTCATATAAATAAACATCAGGCTGATCTTTTGGAGCCATGGTAACAAGTAGTTTACTTCCATCTACGCTCACATCACTTGCTACAACCATACCGCCACTTGATAAAATTTTACTAGCTTTATTGGTATTTAAATCATAACGGTATAAAGTTGGCTTATCATGATCATAAGCTGTATAATAAAATAGAGTTTGTTCTTTATTTCCCCATTTTGGAAATAAATTAAGCCCACCATCAACAATAACTTTTTGATAAGTTAAAGTATAATCAGCCATAATAATTTGACTTTTTTTAGAGCTAGAATTTCTCGCGATCAAAATTTTATGATCCATCCAATCAACAGGTGCAAGTCCTAACGCATTTACAGAAGCTTTGACGCTTTTATGTGCCAAAAATGGATATTGCTCTAAACCATTTAAAGTATAAGTTTGCTCTGACTTATCAGAACCGCCAGCTTTTATTTTTACATTTAAACTCAAAGTGTTACCATTTTTATTTAAAGCGTATTCAAAAGTATAATTACTTGTCTCAGTTGCATTAGCAACAACTTCAAAATTTGAACTTACTTTCAAATCGTTCACAATGATATTATAAAAGCTTTTCTTTAAATTCTCATCACTTAAATTTGAATTATCTTTAACAATAATCTTTGGTAAAACTACACCAGAATTAACAACATCAATCACTGGATCTTCTGCCCAAAGACTTCCTAAAAAGACTAAAAAAATTGCTACAATTTTTTTCATTTTTTTCTCCTAATCATTTTTAACTTTTGCTTCATCTCTTAAATTCATGGTAATGCTTATATTTTTATTTTGCGGAGGATAAGTAATAAATTTACCTTTTTGACTTTCTAAAAATTCAGCCACTTTAGCATCATATAAAGGATTCCCACTTTTTTCAACTGAAGTATAGCCAAATTTTCCATTTTCATCAATAAAAATTTTTACCTTAACAGAAATTTTTTCACTATTTGGATAATACTGAGTCCATCTTTGAGTGATAATACGCACAACTTTCCCTAAAAATTCATCATAAATTCCAATCTTTTGCGCCTTTGTGCTTTCGCCTTGCGTTGAACTTTCTTCTTGAAGTAAACTATCATTAAGTTGTTTTACAAGTTCGGAAGCTTGAGGTTTTGGGGCACTAGAAGCTCCTGATTTAGCACTTGATTGAATTTTTGTAGTCTTTTCTTCTTGTATTTCTTTGATATTTCCAAAAAGCTCATTAAAATTACTTGCCTTTTGGTCAATATCTTCGGTTTTAACTGTTTTATTTGTAGTCTGAGCAAAAAGCTTTTCTATATCAATTTGCTCTGTTGGTTTTTGTATTTCTTTAGGAGTGTTGCTCTGAGTAATAACTTGTTTTGATGGTTCAGCAAGTTCAATATCTACAAAACTATCTTTTATATCAGTATATTGTATAGCAGGTTCAACCTCGCTTACAAGTCTAAAAAAAACAAGAATTACTATACTAATATATATTGCTAAAGCAAGTAAAAACGAATTTAAATTACTCAAACCATAATTTTTCATGATTATTCAGTCTGTAAAGCAACTTTATTAAATCCTAAATTTTTTACACTTCTTAAGACTGAAATAACATCGTCATATTTTAAGCTTTTATCAGCGCGTATAAAAACCGGATCTTCGGTATTAAATTGTGCTTTTCTTTGAGCAAGATTGTCAGCAAAACTTATAAAATCGTATTTTTCTTGATTTAAAAAAATTTCTTTTTTTGCATTAATACTAATAATTAAACTCTTAACAGTTGGAGCGCTAGTATTTTTTTGACTACCTTGTGGAAGATTAATTTTTTCTTCATAAGTAATGCTTGGAGCTGTTACCATTAAAATCGCAAGCAATACAAGCATAATATCTACTAAAGGTGTGATATTAAGCTCAGGTTTTTCATCATCAAATGGCATTTTTAACCTTATTTACTCGAACTTATAACTTTAATCTCGCTATCAATAATGCTTAAAAGTTCGAAAGCTTTTCTTTTAATGATGAGATGAAATGTATAAGCAGGAATTGCTACTAAAATACCACAACCTGTAGCAACTAAAGCCTCACTGATTTTAGGAGCTATGATACTTAAAGAATTTTGAGTTCCAAGCCCACCAAAAGTTTCAAGTATAGAAATAACTGTCCCAAAAAGACCTATAAAAGGTGAAGTTGAAGCAATAATACTAAGCCAAGTAAGTCCAGCAGAAGCGCGGCGACTTGCTAAATTTTTATAGATTTCTAAATGATTTGAAGTTGTATCATTGCATTTTCTTAAAATCGAATCAGTACGACTTAAATCCTTCTCACCCAAGAGCAAAGTTTCTAAACTTTCTTTTTCTTTATTTCTCCATGTAGCCAAATAAGTCAATCTAGCAAACAAAATACTAAATGCTAAAATAAAATATAAAGAAAGCCATAATAAAACTATATAAGTAATAATACTTGAACTATTGAAAAAATGAAATATAGCTTCAAAATTCATTAATGCATCCTTGCATTATCAAGTTTTGAAAAAGTTGCTGCTAAAGCTGCATTATCAGAACTCATAGATTTAATCAAATCTTTTGCTTGAGCAAGATTTTTTTCAATCTCACTTTCATCACTTCCACAAACCCAAACCGCACCCTTTGCTAACACGCAAATCTTATCTTCATCTACCTTTGCATGTCCAGCATCAATAGCAATTAATTCATGATTTAAATCAGCTTTTTCAATATCAATTACTCCAGATTTTAAAGAAGAAACCAAAGTAGCGTGTCCTTTAAGTACGCCAAATTCTCCCTCGCTACCTGGTAAAGTAACAGATTTTACTTCTCCTTGATAGATTACACCCAAAGGCGTAACTATCTCGAAATTAATCAAATCGTTCATAAATTAACCTTTTAATTTATCCGCTTTTGCAATAGCTTCATCTATATTTCCAACCATATAGAAAGCATTTTCTGGTAAATGATCATATTTACCTTCTAAAATTCCCTTAAATCCTGCTATTGTATCTTCAAGGCTTATATATTTTCCTGAGCTACCTGTGAAAACTTCTGCAACGAAAAATGGTTGTGATAAGAATTTTTCAATCTTTCTTGCTCTTTCAACTACAAGTTTATCCTCTTCGCTAAGCTCATCCATACCTAAAATGGCGATGATATCTTGTAAATCTTTGTATTTTTGAAGCACTGATTGAACACCACGAGCAACTTTATAATGTTCTTCTCCAATGATATTTGGGTCAAGCATTCTTGAAGTTGAGTCAAGTGGGTCAACTGCAGGATAAATACCCTTTTCAGCAATAGCTCTATTTAAAACCGTTGTAGCATCTAAGTGAGCAAAAACAGTTGCTGGAGCTGGGTCGGTTAAGTCATCAGCTGGAACGTAAACAGCTTGAACTGAAGTGATTGAGCCTTTTTTAGTTGAAGTAATTCTTTCTTGGAATTTACCCATTTCACTTGCTAAGGTTGGTTGATAACCCACAGCTGATGGAATTCTTCCTAAAAGTGCTGACATTTCAGAACCTGATTGTGAAAATCTAAAGATATTATCAATAAACATAAGCACATCAAGACCCATTTCATCTCTAAAATACTCAGCCATTGTTAAACCTGTTAAAGCAATACGATTTCTTGCCCCTGGTGGTTCATTCATTTGTCCATAACATAGAGCAACTTTGTCTAAAACATTGCTTTCTTTCATTTCATTATAAAGGTCATTTCCTTCACGAGTTCTCTCACCCACACCTGCAAATACAGAATAGCCACTATGCTTAAATGCAACATTGTGAATAAGCTCCATAATAATAACAGTTTTACCAACACCTGCACCACCAAAAAGACCTACTTTACCACCTTTTGCATAAGGAGCAAGTAAATCCACAACTTTAATCCCTGTTTCAAAAATCTCACTTTTTGTGCTTTGATCTTCAAAAGCTGGCGGATCTCTATGAATTGCCCATTTTTTATCAAAAGAAATTTCTTCACCTTCATCGATCAAATCTCCAGTAACATTGAAAATTCTTCCTAAAACTTTCTCACCAACAGGAACACTAATAGGAGCACCTAAAGCCTCAGCTTTTAAGCCCCTTACCAAACCATCTGTCATATCCATAGCAATAGTTCTAACTCTATTATCTCCTAAATGAGCTGCTACTTCTAAAACAAGTTTATGTTTTTTTCCTTCGCTTTCAAAATTTACAACAATTGCTTCATTAATTTGAGGTAAATAGTCGTTAAAATCTACATCAACAACCGGACCTAATACCTGTGAAATAAATCCTTGCATTATTTATCTTCTCCTTAAAATTTACTATTTCATTGATTCAACACCACTGATAATTTCTATAAGCTCAGTAGTAATGGATTCTTGTCTTGCTTTATTATAAGCTAAATTTAGTTGTTTCACTCTTGCCTTTGCGTTATTAGTTGCATTATCCATAGCTTGCATTCTTGCACTATGCTCTGCCGCCAAAGAATCGATTAATGCATAATACATATTATACTCGAAATATGTTTTCATTAAATCTTCTAAAAGCTCAGTTCCTTCTGGTTCAAGCTCTAAAAGAGAATTATGAGTCTGTTCAATACTCTTTGGTTCAACTGGAATAAGATGATTAATTTTAAGTTCTTGGGTAATCATATTTTTATAACCATTATGAACTAAAATCACTTCATCTGTATTTCCATTTAAAAAATCATCTACAGCAGCATGAATTACTTCACATGCTTTCTCATAGTCAGGACTAGAACTAAGATGGAAATATTTCTCTAACAATTCTATTTTTTGAAAATTAAAATATTCAATCCCAGTTTTACCTATAGCTCTAAGACGAATATTAATATTTTTTGCTTCATATTCTTTTAGCATTTCACTTACTGCTTTTAAAGTCTTAATATTAAAACCACCGCATAAGCCTTTATCTGCAGTGATAAATATTAAATCTACAGTTTTAATTTGTTCTTTTTTATGAAACAAAGATAAACGCACATCATCTTCATTGTGAACAATTTTATTGATCTGAAATGAAATTTCACTCAAAATTTCATCGATTTTTTGTGCATAAATTTTTGATCTTTTAGCTGCTTCTTCTGCTTTTTTTAACTTAGCAGTAGAAACTAGCTTCATAGCATTTGTAGTCTTTTGAGTGTTATGAACACTTTTAATTTTTCTTTTAATTTCTTTTAAATTAGACATAAAAGACCTTATAAATGATTTGCTTTAAACTCATTAATGGCTTTAGCTAGTTTTTCTTCCAAATCAGAATCTAAAGCTTTTTTAGAGCGAATTTGCTCAAAAATATCTGGATGTTTTGCCTCAATAAAAGGATAAATTCCATCTTCAAATTCCTTAATTCTAGAAACAGCAATATCATCTAAGAAACCTTTGGTTCCTGCAAAAATTAAAACTACTTGTTTTTCAACGCTAAGCGGAGAATAAGGTGGTTGTTTTAAGAGTTCAACCATTCTTTGTCCACGTTCAAGTTGTTTTCTACTTGCCTCATCTAAATCACTAGCAAATTGTGCAAAAGCTTGAAGCTCTCTATATTGAGCAAGGTCAAGTCTTAATGTGCCTGAAACTTGTTTTGTAGCTTTAATTTGAGCAGCCCCACCTACACGAGATACTGATAAACCAACATTAATTGCAGGACGAATTCCTGAGTTAAATAAATCAGTTTCTAAGAAAATTTGTCCATCTGTAATTGAAATAACATTAGTTGGAATATAAGCAGAAACATCTCCTGCTTGTGTTTCAATTATCGGCAATGCCGTCAAAGAACCAGCACCTAATTCATCATTTAGCTTGCTTGCTCTTTCAAGCAATCTTGAATGAAGGTAAAAAACATCGCCTGGATAAGCTTCACGACCTGGAGGACGACGTAAAATCAAAGACATTTCGCGATAAGCTACAGCATGCTTGCTCAAATCATCATAAACAATTAAAGCATGTTTTGCGTTGTCTCTAAAAAATTCACCCATGGTTACACCAGTATATGGAGCTAAGTACTGTAAAGCCGCAGGATCTGAAGCACCAGCATTTACAACAATAGTATATTCCATAGCACCATGTTCTTCTAGTCTTTTAACCACTTGTGCCACTGTACTTTGCTTTTGACCAATTGCAACATATATACAGATAACTCCTTGACCTCTTTGAGATATAATAGTATCAACAGCAACAGTAGTTTTACCTGTTTGTCTATCACCTATGATAAGCTCTCTTTGACCACGACCAATTGGCACAAGCGCATCAATAGCTTTAATTCCTGTATGTAAAGGCTCATGAACACTTTTTCTCGCCATAATACCTTTTGCTTTTTCTTCAACAAAACGATATTCATTAGCATTGATCACACCTTTAGCATCAATTGGCTCACCTAAAGCATTTACAACACGACCAATCAAAGCCTCACCTACTGGAACTTTAAGTAATTTCTTAAGTCTTTTTACAGAAGCACCTTCTTTTAAACCTTCTCCTTTTCCAAGTATAACAATACCTACACTCGACTCTTCAAGGTTTAAGGCCATTCCTTTATCACCATTTTCAAATTCTACCATTTCTCCAGCCATAATATTCTTAAGTCCATATACCTTAGCAACACCATCAGCTACAGAAATAATCTTTCCTGTTTCTTCAATTTCAAGATTTAAATCAAAATTTTCAATTCTTTCTTTGATTATTGAACTGATCTCATCAGCTTTAAATTTCATTTACTTTTTCTCCTTAGATAATTTTCAATATATATTCGTTTAGCTTATTTTGAAGAGCTTTCATAGAAAAAGAAAGTTCATAACCTAATTCTTCTAATTCTATTTTAACACTATCATCTTGACTGATTTTATTATTTAGTTTAATATTTGCATCAAATTTTTTGTTAAGTTTGACTTCAAGATCTTTAAGATTTTCTTGACTTAATTTTTCTTTAGAATATACAATACCAACAAAAATATTTTCTTTAAAAGCTTTTTGTCTTTCAAGTTCTTTAACTATTTGAGGAATGTATTCTAATCTTGAATTTTCAATCAAAAGTCTTAAAAAATTTTGAAAACTAGAATTTTTAATATCAAAAAAAGAATCAAAAAATTCCATTTTTCTTTCTTTTTTAATCTCATTAGATTCTATAATATTTTTAAATTTTGGCAAAACAAAAGCAGAATTTAAAATACACAAATTCTGATAAAAATCATTTATATCAGCTCTTGAAGCTATCGCTTTTGCATATCTTCTTGCAATTATATTTTCCATATTTAAGATACCTTCTTCATCATAAGTTCTATTATTTCACTCTGTTTTAATGTCATATTTGGATCAGAAAAAATTTCATTTAAAGTATTTGATACTAATTCTTTTTCCATTTTTCTAAATTCATAATCTTTTTGTTCCTCAAAATGTTTTTGAAGTAAATCTAACTCATCTTGAGTCTCTTTCTTAATATTTTGAACTAAAATTTCAGCTTCTTTTTTTGCTGTAATTAAAGCGGCAGCAGCACTTGCCTTAGCTTCTTCAAGTTTTTTCATCGTGTCTAATTTCTTAGCTTTACTTTCTAAAAGTTTTTTTTGAATTTCATCAAGTTTAGAAGAAATTTTTACAATACGGTTTTTGTAAAAATTTTTAAATGGAGTTGCAACAAAATAATACAATATAGCCACAAAAATTAGAAAATTAATAGTCCTTGGAATAATATCATATTCTCCACTACCATTTGATGCACCAAAAGCATATAAAGGTAGCAAAAATATAATAAAGAATAACTTACTCATTTCTCTCCTCTTAAATTTTCTTTATGTTATTTTGCAAAGCTTGCTTAAGCTCAGGTAAATGTATGTTTAAATGTTCTTGCAACTCTTTTTTTTGAACGGCTAAATCTGCATAAAAACTGGCCATTTTTCTTTCTAATTCTTCTTTCTTGCTTCTAAGAATTTGCTCTGCCTCTTCTTTAGCAGCAGCTATAGCACTTTGTTTAATTTTTTGAATTTCTTCTCTAGTGTTAATATGAATAGCTTCTAATTCATCATTCACACCTAAAACTTCTTGAGAATTTTCTTTTACTTTATTCTCATCATTTTTTATAGAATCATTTCTTTCATCCATAAATTTTAAAAGCGGCTTATACAGCATACTATTTAAAATAACTATCATAGCTAAAAAAATAGCCATAGTAGCAAGCATTATGGAAGGATGCATATCTTCAAACATAATTCTCCTTGGTTAGAATTTTCGAAGGACTATTTTACCATAAAAAAGCTAAGATTTTGGTTAAAGCTTTTCAAGCATTTTGATTAATTTTTTAATTTTATCAATATTTTCTAAATGAATTACAAAATCATTATTTTTATTTTTGCAGTCAAATCCAAAGCGATTTAGTATTTGTTTTAATTTTTTTATTTCATCTTCAAATTCTTGATTAGGTAAGCTTTCATTATTTTTTATTTTTTTAACTATTTTTTCAGTATCTCTAACATTAAGTTTTTGACCTATTATGCTATCAACCAACATTTTTTCATCTTTTTGATCTAAACCAACCAAAACTTTAGCATGACCCTGAGAAATTTTTCCAGAAGCAATCAACTCTTGAGTTCTAATATCTAAATTCAGAAGTCTTAAAGTATTTGTTATTTGAGTACGAGACTTATGAATAAGTTCTGCTAAATTCTCTTGAGTAATTTTATGAACTTGCATTAAATCCTTATAAGAATTAGCAAGCTCAATAGGATTTAAATTCTCTCTTTGTATATTTTCAATAAGAGCCAATTCTCTAAGCTTATTCTCATCAATATCAGCAATAAAAGCTAGAATTTCTTTTTTTCCTAATGCTTTCACTGCTCTTAAGCGACGTTCCCCAGCAATTAAAATAAATTTATTATTTTTTTTAAATACAATAATAGGCTGAATAAGTCCAAATTCTTTGATAGAATTAGCAAGTTCATCTAAAGCTTCTTGATCAAAATTCTTTCTTGGCTGAAATGGATTGGGTGAAATTTGATCAATTTCTATCATAGTGCTTTGATTTTTATCAAAACCCAATTCTTTACTATAAACAGTATCCATATCACTGATTAAACTACTTAAACCCCTATCTTTATTTAACCCCATTATAATTATCCTAATATAGAATACGCCAAATTTTGATAAGCAACAGAACCTGGCGATTTAATATCATAAAGAATTATAGGCTTTCCAAAACTTGGACTTTCTGCAAGTTTTACATTGCGAGGGATCACAATAAAGTCATCTTCGTTTCCATTAATAGTAAAAAGTTGTTTTTTAAAATTTTGTTTCAAATCATCTACAACATCTTTAGAAAGATTATTTTGAGAGCTATACATTGTCGGTAAAAATCCACGAACCCTGAGTTTAGAATTAATAGTTTTTTTGATAATTTTAATTGTATTTAAAACCATAGCTACACCCTCGAGCGCATAAAATTCACACTGTATAGGGATAATTACACTATCACTTGCTGCAAAAGCATTTATAGTAATACTTCCAAGAGCAGGCGGAGAATCAATAATAATAAAATCATATTCATCAATCACTTCTTGAATTTGATTTTTAAGCAGCATTTTTTTCTCATTATTTTCACCTTTAGCAAGCTCTTGTTCTATACCTACAAGACCTATATTTGAAGGAGCTAAATGAAGTTGTGGCAATTCTGTTTTTAAAATAATATCTGAAAGCTTTTTTCTTCCTATAAAAACATGGTAAATATTATACTCATAATTATTACGATTAAAACCAAGTCCTGTAGTCGCATTAGCTTGCGGATCAACATCAATCAAAAGTACTTTTTTTTCAGCCACAGCTAAAGAAGCGGCTAAATTTACTGCTGTTGTAGTCTTTCCTACTCCACCTTTTTGATTTGCTATTGTAATAATTTCGCTCATCTTAAACTATACACCCTTTTATCACCTAGTAAAATTGAACCATCTTCATACAAAAAAGAATTTTCAAGTGAAAAAACTTTACCTTCATGATGGACGCTAAATTTTCTTGATTTTTCAAATTCTAACATATACTTGCTAAAAATATTCTTCCATAAAATTTTTTTTTCTACTTTTTGCAAAAACTCACTCACTAAATCTTTAAGCGAAATTTCTATATCACATAAAGCTGTATTTTGGGGTGAAAATTTCAGATTTAAACCCATACCGCCTATGATAAAATTTGAAATTTTAGCACTTATAACCCCTCCAGCTTTTTTATCATCTAAATATAAATCATTAGGCCATTTAAGCCAAATTTTAGAACCTTTTTCTTGTAAAAGTTCTTTAAGTAAATAAGCAAAATAAATACTTACAGAAGCCAAAGGCAAATCTTTTGGCAAATCTTCTTCTTTAATACAAAAAGAAAGATGTAAATTTCCTTTAGAGCTTTGCCAAGAATTTTCCCTACTTCCAACTCCATTTGTTTGTTCTAAAGCATAAATAGCAAAATTTCCATCAATCTTTCCATTGCGTATTTGCTCGCATAAAAAAAGATGAGTTGAGTCTATACTTTCAACACAAACTATCTTCACTTTTAAGCCTTTTTCCATTTAAATAAGTCCTACCATCAAGAGCTTTTTTTCCACTTTCTTGAAGTTTTTTAATACGCAAAACTCCTTGTTTGCAAGCAAGCAAAAAACTTTCTTTTTCTAATTCTAAAATTTCACCCATCCTAGCATTTTGTTTTAATTCATCCACAAGTTCAAGCTCTAAGAATTTAAGTCCATTTTCCAAGAAAACTCCAGGCCAAGGGGTAAAAGCTAGATATTTTTGATAAAGTTCTCTTGCATTTTGCAAATTTATAAGCCCATCTTCTTTTTTGATTTTTCTACAAAGCGTTGCTAGACTTTCCTCTTGTTTTTTAGGGATAATTTTATCAAAATTTAAAAGAGTAGAGAGGATGAGCTTAGCGGCCAAATTTGCTAAAAGTTCAAAAACTTCACTTGAATTTTTATCTTTTATATCACACTCTAAGCTTTCAAGTACAGCACCTGTATCAAGCCCTTCTTCCATAAGCATGGTGCAAACTCCACTTTTTTCATCTTTATTTAAAATCGCACTTTGAATCGGACTGGCACCACGGTATTTTGGAAGTAAAGAAGCGTGCAAATTCACACAAGGTGCTAAATCCAAAATGGCTTTAGGTAAAATTTTTCCATAGGCAGCAACCACGATAAAATCAGGATTTAAATCCTTAATCTCTCTTATAATATTTTCATCTTTTAAAGAACTTGGAGTAAAAATAGGAATACTAGGATAATTTTGACTTAAAAAAGCCTTAGTATCACTTGGAGTTAAAATTTGCTTTCTACCTACGGCTTTATCAGGCTGGGTAAAAAGTGCTACGAGTTTAAAATTTTCATTTTCTACTAGTGCTTTTAAAATACAAGTTGCATAAGATGGAGTACCCATAAAAATAATTTTTTTCATTTTTTCGCTTTGTGTGAAATTAAAAGTTTTAATTATAACTTATTTGATTTTAAAAGAGAATTTAATAAATTAATCACTCAAACAAAGTTCCACCTATTTGCTTATCTTCTAATAAAAATGTCTTTGCCACACTTAAATCAAAGCCACTTGCTAAAAACATTTTTTTATTGTGTTCAAGTAAAAATTTAGCTGCTTTAAGTTTGGTTACTATACCACCTGTTCCGTGCTCACTACCTGTTTTTATGGTTGCTTGTAGCCATTCTTCTTTAATATGAGTGATTTTTTCTAAACGCTTTGCATCACTAAATTCACTAGGATTTTTATCATAAAATCCATCAATATCGCTTAAAATCACAAGCAAATCCGCATCAAAAAAATGCGTAGCATAAGCACTTAAGCTATCATTATCACCAAAGACAATTTCTTCTATAGCTGTAGCGTCATTTTCATTGATGATAGGTAAAATTCCTAAATTTATCATCATATCGATAGCATTTTTTGCGTGTTTAGTAGCTTTTCTAGAGTCAAAATCCTTACCTGTAAGTAAAATTTGTCCGCCTAGTTTGTTAAATTTGGCTAAAAGTTCATTATAAACACTGATTAAAAAAGGTTGTCCAATAGCGGCTAAAACTTGTTTATTAATGAGGTTTTTTCTATCGATATCTAGTTTGGTGTGTCCTGCTGAAATAGCCGCTGAAGTTACTAAAATCACTTCATATTTTTCCATGAGTTTAGCTAAAAATGCGACTAAATTTTTAAGACGCTCAAAACTTAAAGTGTTTTCTTCGCTAATCACATGAGAACCCACTTTAACAACTATTCTTTTCATGCTTATTCCTTAAAAAATTTTTATAATTTTAGCCAAAATTTCATATAAACTAGTTATTTTTTGAAAAAATAGGGAGTGTTTGAAATTTTTAATATAAAACACTTCCTAGATTGTTAAAATTTTTATTTGTTATTTCTTAAAGTTTTAATTTCTTCTAAAAGCATGAATTTAAGTTCTTTAAGTCCTGTTTTTTCAAGGCTTGAGACTTTGATTAAAAAGCTTTGTGGGTTATTTATTTCTTTGAGATAATTTTCTAACTCATTAATGTTTAAAGTAATTTGCTCGGCAAATTCTTCTCCTAAATTAACACTATCACTTTTTGAAATCATGATACCAAATTTACGCCCAAAAAGTTCATTGGAAAATTTTTCAAGTTCTTTTCTTAGTACTATAAATTGTTCTTTTAAAGGCATTTGCCTCATAGGATCTAGCACGAAAAGTAAAAAGCTCGTTCTTTCTATGTGCTTTAAAAAGGCAAGTCCTAAGCCTTTACCCCCACTTGCTCCTTCGATAATCCCTGGAATATCAGCCATAACAAAGGAATTATACTCATCTACATCCACGAGTCCAAGTTTTGGAGTAAGGGTAGTAAATTCATAATTTGCAATTTCAGGTTTTGCATTTGAAACAACGCTTATAAGAGTAGATTTTCCTACATTTGGAAAACCTACAAGCCCTACATCGGCAATAAGTTTAAGTTCAAGTCTGACTAAGCGACTTTCTCCTTTTATACCAGGTTGTGCGTAATCGGGGCGTTGATTGGTGGCGTGTTTAAAATGAGTGTTGCCAAGTCCGCCTTTTCCACCTTTTAAAAAAAGCTCTCTTTGTCCTTCTTTGGTAAGATCGAGTAAAATTTCATTAGTTTGTGCATCGATAACTTGCGTTCCTTCGGGTACTATAAGTTCTAAATTTTCACCTTTTTTGCCATTTTTATTGCGTCCCATTCCACCAGCACCATTTTGTGCGCGTAATTCTCTTTTGCCTTTGAAATTTACAAGAGTGTGGGTATTATTATCACATACGAAAATAATATCGCCACCATTTCCACCATCTCCCCCATCAGGGCCACCAAGTGGAACATGTTTTTCACGACGAAAACTTACAGCACCTTTACCACCATCGCCTGAAGCTAAAGTAATTTTAACACTATCAATAAACATTTAAATTGCCTTTGACTTTAAATTTATAAAGCTAAATTTGAGCAAATAAAAAGAAGTTAAATTTATAAATTTAAAGTTTTCAAGACGCTAAAAAAGCGTCCTAAAAACTTATGCAGGGTATACAGAAACTTTTTTTCTATCTTTATCTTTTCTTTCGAATTTTACAAAACCATCAATCAAAGCAAAGATAGTATGATCTTTCCCCATACCTACATTGTTACCTGCATGAGTTGCAGTTCCTCTTTGGCGGATGATGATATTTCCAGCTCTAACAAACTCGCCACCAAATTTTTTAACACCTAAACGACGACCTATAGAATCGCGGTTATTTTGAGTTGAACCTTGACCTTTCTTGTGTGCCATTCTTTACTCCTTAAGCTTTGATATCTTTTACTACAACGCGAGTAAATTGTCTTCTAAAACCGCGTTTGAGTTTAGAATCTTTTCTGCGTCTTTTTTTGTAAATCACAACTTTTTTATCTTTTCCGTGATTGATCACTTCCAAAACAACTTTTGCACCTGCTACGAAAGGCGCACCTACCTTTAATTCTTTATCATTGATAGCAAGAACTTCGCTTACTTCAATACTTGCTTTGCTTTCAGCTTCAAAGTGATCTAGTTTTAGCTCATCGCCAACACTTACTTTGTATTGCTTTCCGCTGTGTTTGATAATAGCATACATTGCTTTTCCTTATAAATTGGTAGTACCATAAAGCACCGCAATAACGGATTTAAAAGCTTTAGTGGTTTAATAAAATTTCGATTTTACAAAATTTTTCTTTAATTTTTGATGAATTTAAGAAAGGATTTAGAGTTTGAGAAAAATCAAACTCTAAAAATTTAAAATCCCAGATTTACTCCGCCACCTTCTTCGGTTTGATAATTTGCATCACGACCTATAGTGTAGCCATTTCCACTATTGCTACCAATTAAAGGTCTACAAATATCGCCCACTTTTACACCACCTTCTGTGATTTTTGCATAAGAAAGTTTAGGGCTTGTGCGAGTGATTTCAATACTTCCTGTTTTGTTTTCTACTCTTCCTATATTTTCTTTTGTATAAGTATCTTTTATAGCCTTGCCAAGAGCAAAACATTCATAAACATCACCTTGATTTAAGCTTTGAGAAAATACTACTTCATTGTTTTCAACGCTTGCAACTTTCAAAGGATAAATTGCATTTAAAATATCTCCTGCAATACGATTTGCAATTTGTTTGAGTGCAGCTTCATTGGCACTAAGACTATTGTCTTTAAGATTGACTTTCATACTTAAAGTATTAGAAAATTTAATTTGTCTTGTAGCAAATAAAAGCACACGATAATCTACGATAACTTCAATTTCAGTTTTGCTTTTTCCTGTTAAATTGCTTGTTTTTTGTTTACCTTCAAGTCCTGAAATAGAAAACAATAAAATATAATCTGTTGCTAACACATTTTTAAGTTTATAAACTTCATCGCTAGCTGCGTCGCCACTTTTGATTAAAGCTTTTTCCATTTCATAATAGCCACTAGAATCACGGTCTAAAACATTAAATTTACGACTTTGCAATAAATCGGAAATGATTTTTTGTTGCAAAGCTGAGCCTATACCTCTTTTTGCAGCATCTGGAGTAGAATCAAAAACAGTAATACTTCTTCTATTATCTGCACTTAAACCTGGAGCTTGATACTTTTTTGTTGTTGTGGTTTTAAAAATCGTTACATTGGCTGTATATTTACCATTTGCATCTTGTTCAACACTATTGATTTCATAAGTATCGGCTCTACCTTTGGTGGCTTTTGAAATTTGCTCGCTGTAATTATCTTGTATGTTTGAACCTGAATTATCAGTTGAAACACTAGTGTTAGATTTCTTAAGAGAATTGATGCTTACTCCGCTCATTTTTCCTATAGCTTCTATAATGGCATTGTTTATCGCATCTTCCCTAGTCAAGCCTGTGCCTTCGCCTGTGCTTGATTTTGTTGAAGTTGTGGTTATAACTTTAGCATTAAGACTTAGGCTTAAAAATAAGCCTAAAAAAAGAATTTTAATTATTTTCATCTTTTACCTTTAAAAATCATCCATGCTATTTACAACATTAGAGCTTCTTTGTATGCTAGAAGATTTTTTAGCTTCATTTTTTGTTGTATTTGACTTTGAATTTAAAGCCTCATTTGTGTTAGCTAAATTTTCATAAGAATAAAATCTCACAGCTCCTACATGTTCAATACCATTTTCACTTGTATAACTCCATTTTTTAAGAGTACGAATACCACGAATTTTACCGCTTGCGCTTGCTTTTATTTTACTATTTACTTTATCAATAATATTTGTTATGTTTTGAGTTTGTTCTTGAGTGGAACTATCATTAACATTAATACTTTGTTTGATGATTTCCTCGTAAGTATCACCAGTTGTTCTTTCATCTTTAAGACTTAAATTTGTATTAATAAACTCTATAATAGCAGCATCAGCCATAGTAAGTGCTGTTTCTTTGGCTCTATCTTCTAAAATATTTGTTTTTTTAGCATTGCTAGGATCTGCTACATAACCCCAGTTTCCATAACTTAAAATAATAGGCGCACCATTTTCATCATAAACTAAGCGAATTCCATATTCATTTAAAAAGCCTTTTGTATCTTTTGGCAGATACTCACTTATTGCCTTGCCTTTACCCTTAATAGCACTCTGTCTTGCTAGTGCCATATCTTTTGCTAATTGGCGAGTTTTATTGGAAATAACAGCAATAACACCTACATCATACTCACCTCTTCTTTGTGTAACTATAGTTTGCACAGGAACAAGTCCACTCATAGAACCTATGGCATTTGTCATGGTTTTATTAAGAAATTCTTGCTTTAATAAAGTCTTTTTTCTGTCTTCGCTTAAAGAATTTGTATCTATACCTAAATCTTTTAATGCCTTATCAAGCTGAGCACCAGCTAATTGTGTAAGTTTATTTAAAATTTGATCAACCTTATCACCTTTTGGCAATTCATCAAATTCCTTAGCATTAGTAGAATTATCTGCTTCATAATTTTGAATCTTGCTTGTAGCAATTCTTCCAAAAGCATCTCTTATAAATTCGCTTTGTAAATTTAACATTGCTTTTTGATAAGCATTTTGTAAAGCTTGTGCAAATTGTGGATCAGTATCATTTACAGCAACAGTACTTTTTCCTGTATAAAAAGTTTTTCCATCTTTGGTTATACCATATTCTATACCGAAATTATCCGCAAATTCTTCAAAAAAATCTTCAATTGATTTTGGGGTAATATCCTTAGTGCTTGCATCAGACATTTCATTTTGAGTATTTATATCTTGTTGTGTAATTTCTACAGGCTGGGAACCTTGTGCATAAAGTAAACTTGCCATAACTAAAGAGCCGATAAATAATATTTTTTTCATTTCATATCCTTTTAAAAATCATAAAAAAAGCTCAAGCTAAACACTTGAGCTAAAAATTTTATTCATAAATTAATTTTTATTTTACCAAGTAACTGATTTACTAGAACCGGTTTTATCAATAGTTTGCTCATCTTCCCAATAAACTAAACCTGATGTTAGATCAGTAAGTCTTAACAAGAAAAAGTATTCTACTTGAGTTTTACCATTGCTAAGTTTTACATTATCTTGTCTAATTTTACCCGCAAGAGAAAAATCAGGCGATACCAATGTCCCTTTTTTTGCTATGGTTTTTTGATTAAACTCATCATTATCTCTTAATTCTCTTACATCTTCACTCATGCTATCAAGTGCTCCGCCTGCAGCAACTGCTGAAGTTAGAACAAATTTACCTGATTTTCTTAATGCAGAAGTGATTTTTGCGGTAAGTTTTTCAGTATCGATTCTTTGCGGGGTATCATTCACAACCCTACCAATAGCAATAACCTTTCTTGTACCTGGTTTAATATTTGCAAAAGCAGGATCGCTTAACATACTATTTATCATAGTTTCAGCTGCACTTTCAAAATCTTGTCTATCAAGACCCAAGGTTAAAGCATCGCCTTTTTTCACTTGACTTGCCTTTCCATCTGTATAAGCTGTTTGCGCACAACCACTAAAAAGCAAAGCTCCAATAAGAGCTGTTCCTAAAATTTTTGTTTTTTTCATGATTTATCCTTCCTAAAATGAGATTAATTTTTTGCTTTAATTTCTAATCTAAAATCCTTCGCTCTTGTATCAGATGCAAGTTTACGAAGAATCACCTCTTGTCCTGCTGGAATTCTAAGGGCTTGATAGTCCTCATTTAAAACATCTCTTAGCACAAAACCATCTTTATCTAACCAATCCACTTTATAAATTAAATCTTTAGCAAAAGTACTGCGTAAAATCACTTCAAATTCTAAATAACCATTGCTATTTATACGCTTTTGAAACTGTTTTACTAAACTTTTTGGTAAATTTGAACCTAAAATTACAGTATTTTGATTTGAATTTATTTGATAACTTGGCGCACAAGCACTAAGTAAAAACATTAAAATAAATAAAATATTTTTTTTCATCTTTTAGCCTTATTTTTCCATGATAGCAACACTTGCAGGTAAATACGGAGCAAAAGAACGCACTACAACAAGAGCATTTTTATTTTTATCCAATGATTTTTGAAACAAAATATTGCCTTGTGGATCTTTGATTTCTAAATTTCCGTCGTTTTCTATTGTTGCTATGGCAATACTTTTTGGCAAACCTCTCCAAGAACGCACATCAGCTTTGTTGGTTGCAGCAGTTGCTACTGCTGTTGCAAGACTTAGCCATCCACCTGTAGAGTCATTATTTGCAACAGCTACATTTAAAGTGGTTTTAATTATAGTTTGAGCTAAGGCTTTAGCAATCATTGCAGGCATATTTATTTTAAATTCAGTAGCAACAATATTGTCTAAATCTACAAAATCATTTGTATTTTGACCATTTATATTTAAATTTGCAAAAGAAGCTTCCCTTTTTTTCAAGGTTTGTAAAGCAATATTTGTGCTAATAATTTTTTTATCCACTATAAAAGGTAAGGTTAAAGCAAATTCATCCTTAACTACACCAAATCCATTTTCATAAACTACAAAAACATATTTTTTAGCTTTTTTGACTTTTATTTTTGTGGCATATTCTTTAAAAATTTTAGCCTCTTTTTTGATAGTTTTATTTTTTGGATAAATAATAGCTACTTCTCTCAATAAATCTGCAGCTTTTCTATAATCTTTATCCATAAAGAAAAATATTGAAGCAAGATAAGTCGCATAAGGATTTATGAAATTTTTTGTTGTATCAAACTCTTTAAACAAGTTATCGTATTGTGCTTCTATAACTTTTGAGTTTTCATTCATATTTTTATCATAATTTTTATCTTCTTTTGCCTTATCTAAATCAGCACGATTTTTCTCAATTTCTTTAGCAAAATATTCTTTTGCCTTATCTTGACGCATTAAAGCACGATTAAACTCAACTCTTGCATTTTCATAATCATCTTCTTCCATATAGTTTAGAGCTTTATATATATTAACCATAATTCTTTCATATAAAGAACCATCATAATCAACTATAGTATCATTAAGCAAGGTTGTACCAACAAATTTAGCTGCTTTAGAGCCTACATTTTCTAAATCCACATCATATTTATAAGATTCTTCCGCAGCATCAAAAAATACATTACTTTTGTTAAAATCACCACAATTTCTAGCAATCAAACCTGCATTTAATCCTGTATAAATGACATCATCATTTTTTTTAATTTTTTCTAAATTTTGATTGAAAAAATCATCACCACAATATTTTTGTGTTAAAGCATTTTCAAATGTTGTATTTTGTTTAACCTGATTAACACAAGCTGTTAAAAAAAGGCAAACAATACCTGAAAAAATCAACCCAACTTTTATCTTCATTAAATTCCTTTCTTAAAGAAAATTAAAAATGAATATTATAGCGTAGTATATACTTAAAAACTAATGAAAAAATTTTAACCCTAGGAGAGAAAAACCTAGGGTTTGATTTAAATAAGCATAGGAGCTAATACAAAGCCTAATGCTACAGCAATTGCAATAGCTAAAACTCCTGGTATAAAGAAAGAGTGATTAAATATAAATTTACCAATTCTAGTCGTTCCTGTATCATCCATTTGCACAGCACCGAGTAAGGTTGGATAAGTTGGAAGCACAAAAAGTGCCGAAACTGCTGCAAAACAAGCTACAAGCATATAAGAATCATGCGGATTTGCTGCTGAAATTCCTAAAGCAGTGATAATTACAGGTACAATGGCCTTTGCGGTTGCTGCTTGAGAATATAAAAGCATGCTTGCAAAGAAAAATGCAACTGCTAACATAGCAGGGGTTTGTTTAACCCAGTCGCCTGCTACTTCTTTAATAGAAGCTTCGTGTCCTGCAACAAAAGTATTTCCAAGCCATGCTACACCAAAAACACAAACACAAGCAGTCATACCACTTTTAAATACGCTGGTATCAAGAATTTTACCTGGTTCAACTTTACAAAGCCAAGTGATCAAAGTTGCTGCAGTAAGTAAAAAGCTCATAATAGCTGCATCTCTTGGAACCACAACAGGATCAATCCATTTAATATTGCTTGAAATTGCGGTTGCATAAAGTACAACTGCCAAAACAGTGATCAAGAAAATTCCTACTGAAAGTTTAGCACCTGGTTTATCTTCACCATGTAAAATAGCTCCTGCATCTTTAACAAGTCCTGCTTTTAAGCGTTCTTGATAAACGCTATCTTTGCTTAAATCCATAGGAGTGATTAAACTCACTATAAAAGCTGTAAGCATACAAGCTATAAAAGTTGTACTGATCCAAATTCCAATTAAAGTTGGATAATTCCATCCAAGTGGCTCTAAAACGCCACTCATATAAACCACAGCTGCACTCACAGGAGAAGCAGTGATTCCAATTTGCGAAGAAACAACCATTAATGAAAGTGGAACACTAGGTTTTATATTTTGAGATTTTGCAACATCAACTACAACAGGCATTAAAGAAAATACTGCATTTCCTGTTCCTGCTAAGATTGTAAGCAACCATCCACAAGCTGGAGCTAAATAATTTATAAATTTAGGGCTTGATCTTAAAATTTTTTCTGTCACCCTTACCATATAATCAAGTCCACCTGCTTGTTGCATAGCAGAAATTGCTGCAATAGCTGCAGCAATAATTAAAATAACATCCCAAGGAATATTACCAGGTTTCATACCTAAAACAAGTCCTAGTATAACTACACCTAATCCTCCAGCATAACCTATAGCAATACCGCCTAGGCGAATACCGATAAAAATCGCCCCAAGAAGGACGATTACTTGCAAAATTATCATTATATCCATATTAAATCCTAAAATGCTATTTTTTAGCTTCCATGTGAGGATTTAGCATATTTGATGGAGTTAAAATTTCATCAATTTGTTCTTTACTTAAAAGCCCTCTTTCAAGCGCAATATCAGCCACTCTTTTTCCAGTATTCATTGCCTCTTTAGCTATAGAAGCTGAATTTTCATAACCAATATAAGGATTTAAAGCTGTTACTATACCTACTGAATTATAGACGAAGTCTGAACAAATTTTTTCATTTGCAGTAATACCATCTATACATTTATCAGCTAAAGTATACATTGCTTTTTCTAGCATTACAATAGAATTAAATAAGCTATACGCTGCAACTGGTTCAAAAACATTAAGTTGTAATTGTCCACCCTCACAAGCAAAAGTTACAGTTACATCTGCTCCAATAACAAAATAACAAACTTGATTAACTACTTCAGGAATAACAGGATTTACCTTACCTGGCATAATAGAACTACCTGGTTGCATTTTTGGAAGATTAATCTCATTAAGACCACATTTTGGACCACTGCTTAAAAGTCTTAAGTCATTACATACTTTAGAAAGTTTTGTTGCAACACGTTTTAAAACACCTGAAATTTGTACATAAGCTCCCGTATCTTGAGTCGCCTCGATCAAATCCTCAGCCACAGTATATTCAAAACCTGTCACTTCTCTTATTTTTCTTTCTACAACCTTCGGATAATCAGGATGAGAATTAATTCCCGTTCCAATAGCAGTTCCACCCAAATTGATCTCTAAAATTAATTTTCTAGCTTCTAATACTCTTTGTATATCTTCGCCTATCATTACAGCAAAAGTTTTAAATTCACGACCTAAAGTCATAGGTACAGCATCTTGCAGTTGGGTTCTACCCATTTTAAGAACATCTTTAAATTCTTCAGCTTTTCTCTCATAAGCTTTTTTTAGATGTTCCATAGCTTTTGCCAAATCACTTAAATAATCATGCAAGGCAAGGTGTAAAGCTGTAGGATAAGCATCATTAGTACTTTGACTTAAATTAACATGATCATTTGGATGAAGATATTGGTATTCACCTTTTTTATGACCCATAAGTTCAAGTCCTATGTTCGCTATAACTTCATTAGCATTCATATTTGTACTTGTTCCAGCACCTCCTTGGATCATATCTACTACAAATTGATCATAATACCCGCCTTCTAAAATTTTATCGCACGCTTTAATAATCGCATCTTGGATATTTTTATCTAAAAGACCTAATTCATGATTTGCCATAGCTGCAGCTTTTTTTACTCTAGCCAAAGCTCTAACAAAGCGAGGAAAATCTTTTAATCTATCATGAGAAATATCAAAATTTTCAACAGCTCTAAAAGTTTGCACTCCATAATAAACCTCATCAGAGATTTCTAATTCCCCAATAAAATCATGTTCTTTTCTTGTTCCCATTTTGAACCTTTCATAAAAGTATTTTAATTTAAAAT